>Ga0206682_10001136_pt1 | contig 26651 bp, 48 predicted proteins | sample M240m12015metaG_FD_155444 | JGI IMG/M metagenome (GOLD analysis project Ga0206682, IMG submission 155444) | Ammonia-oxidizing marine archaeal communities from Monterey Bay, California, United States - M2 40m 12015 | ecosystem: Environmental > Aquatic > Marine > Intertidal zone | place: USA...
CAGACATACAAAGCTTTTTATCTATGATCGAAAACTGTATAGCATAAGTACAAGGAGTGTCCTTAGCATACTTATGATATTCTTTTGCATCGTATATACTTATAGCAGCATGTCTAGTATCTATGTTATTTCTTAATTTAGCAACTACATAGTCTATCTGGTTACTACGTTTCCATTGGTAGCCATAATTACTGTTAACGTTACCTTCGCTATCAGCCATACGTGCCCATATCTGTGGTACTTTACCGTACAGTTCAGCTAACTTGTCAACACTAGGATCACCAGACAAATACCAAGACCATTCAGCCGCCGCATATTTCTTATTCCAATTGCGTTGTACATTTGTTATTGCTTTATCTGAAGGGTTGTCTATATAAAAGCCACAATTAAATATAGCTTTTGTATCACCAAAATCAATACCCTCTTGTATTATCTCATCTAGCACAGCTTCATAAGCTTCATTAGCGTTTTTAAATCTTTTTTTCATACTTGTTGTAATAATATTTATAAAATTTAAATATCTCTTCCCATATTTGTACTTTTTTGTACAGGTAAGGAGATCTGTTTATTTTTCCTCCTATTTCTATATCTATATACCAATCAATAGTACTATTAGCGTATGGTCCAATTTTTATTCCATTATTTATACACCATTGCATAGCTTTTCTCTCTTCAGTATTAGCCATATAATAGCCCATATCTACTCCTTTCTTAGCCATTACGTTTCCCAAGGCATAGCCTCGTCATTAATAGATATAGGTTGATGAGGTATAAAACAACCAGACTTTGGCTCCCATTTAAAATGGGCTTCAGCTCCGTTCTCACCAAGGTTTTGAAACTTAACTTTTAGTATTTTTGCTTTAACTGTTTTTTCTTCGTAGTTTCTGTGAACTAATATACCATGATAACTAGCATCATACCATTCACCACCACCCTTAATATTGTACATCGTAGGTTCTTCAATTTTACCATCTTTGTCTTTGTACATTTTAGTAGGGTGTGCTACTATAAAAACTAACACATCAAACTTTTTAGCAAATACCTCTATCTTAGTTAAATATTCCATAGTATATCTGTTAACATCCTCTGTTTTACAGTCTACGTCTCTAACTTTATTAAATGGATCAATAACTAAACACTTAATACCTTTACGCTTAACTAACTCAGCACCTTTCTTTAATACAGACTCTAACGTATAACGCTCCATATCGATGTGAAAGTAGTTAGTATTACAGTGATCAGCTATTTGATTCCATTTATCACCGTGTATATCATCTGCAGTCGGCATACCTTCCCAAGTCTTACGCATTAATTTATGCGCATGTAAATAAGTAGGTTGATTCTCTGGTGAAGCAAAGGCTGTTTTCCAACCATAGTTACGGTTGTAACCTACAACCATCTGATCAACAAAATCAGACTTACCACTACTAGGTATCCCAGTAACAGTAATAAACTGGCCGGTATACGTTGAAAATATATCATCAAAGTTTTCCAAACCAACTTGGTATCCCTTCTTAAAACCGTTTCGTACAAAGTCTGTAACTTCATCTTCAATATCTCTAAATGTCGTAACGTTCTCAAGTGGTACCGGTCTAGCTGAGGATACACGCTCTTGTAGTTTTTCTTTTCCATGTTTTAATAAATACTCGTTAGCATCTTTACAGTCATCAAATGACACTAGGTAACAAACTTCAGCTCCAAGTCTACGGACTAATTCTGATTGTAGTGCTTGACCTGCTTCATCTGAGTCAACTGCTAATATTACTTTTTCTTTATCTTCAAAATAATCTATACAATTATCTAAATAATCAAGGTTATTGCTATTTAATGTAGCTCCGTTTGGAACTGATATAGCGTTTGGAATTCCAGCTTCGTGAAAAGCTAAAACATCCATCTCACCTTCAGTTATAACGCAAGTGTCATAACCAACTATACTATTTATATTATAGAATACTTTTTCAGCACCCTTATATAATTTAAAGTTCTTTCTACCATCACGATACTTAACATTTATAAGTTGATCGCCCATGAAATAATTGAACTTTATTGTGTTCTCGGTTTTACCGGTCTGTGGCATCCACTCAGGACCCTCACTAACTTGTAAGTCAATAAGAGTCTGAGTTTTTATACCTCTTGTTTTAAACCATTCAATTACTTTATCACCTAAAAACTCTGGATACTCAGTATCACTAGGAGGACCAGGTGGTCTTACGTATACCTTTTCACTAGCTCCTTTACGTTGATAAGTGTGTAATTGAAATGATGTGTTACAGTTGTGACAAGTACCGAGACCCCGTTCCCAATCATAAGACGCACATTTAGCCTTTTGATTTTTGGGTTTTCTAGTGTGCGAGCAAAGAGGGCATATACCCTGCTTTTTCCCTTCTTCTAGCTTATGTTGATTGAAATCATCAATAACAAATCCATTGATCTCTGTTGTCTGCATTTAATTTAATTTAATTTAATTACCATTTTTCTTCGTCCCTACAGTCTGGACATATATCGCAAAAATCTATTTCTTCTTGCGACATACCAGCGTGACACATTTGACACGCTAGTTCGCCGTTATTTTTATAGTTCATTAAAATGGTAGATCATCTGCAGGCGCAGGAGCCGGAGCTGCCTGAGCTGGTTGGTCTTGCCTTGGAGCTGCCGCGACATTGTCACCATTAGTCCACACGACCTTGACATTACCTAGATAAGTCTTAGCCACTTTAGCCTCTCTTTCTTCTTTTGTTTGTTCTACAACCACTGGTCCTTGATTACCAAACTGATCTGTTTCATCATTTAGTGTAATCGTGATTGGTAAGTATTTACCTTTTTTACCTACATATATTTTGTCTTTAGGTATTTCGTTAAGGTTTATACTAGCTTTAATTATACTTGCCATATTATGTATATTGATTTATTTGGTTAAACATTCTTGTTAATTGCTCCTTCGTAGCACCAGTATTTCTTCTCATATTATCTACTGCTTTTACGTGGGTTTGGTTTTGGTAAAAGTTATCTATACTTGTTTTCAATCCTGTTACCGTGCATACTCTTGTTTGGTTTTTTCTGGTTCTAGCCATAATTAAAGTGTTTTGTTTATAAAATATTGAGTTGGGTCAAAGCCTTCAGACTTATAAAATAATTCATAAGCCTGTACTGCTCTTTCAACTTTGTCCTTTCCTCTTTCGTAAAACTGTGGTGAGCAGTCAAAAATACCTATTTGATGCGTGTTTTTATCTATTGCTATAAATAACATCTCGTAACCAAATAGTTTACTATAAATATAAGCTTGGGAGTCATAATTGTACTTTGTAGCTGAATACTTAAACTTACTAAGATCTGCTGTTGTCTTCAAATCAATGATCAGCTTTTCGTTGTGGTTTATTATATCTGCTTTACCTTTCCAATTATGACCTTGTAGCTCAGTAATGCCTGGTACCTCGTACTCTGTGTTGCTATCGCGAATTAAATCTCTACATATATCATTGGCTAACATTTTTTCTGTCATGATCTCTATAGAATCTACCTCGTGTTGTAGCAAGCAAAGCTCTCCACCTGACATCTCTTTATACGCTTTAGTGTTTCTAGTGCTAGACTCTACAATTTTAAACTTTTTAAGTTTATCAGGTTCGAGTATAGCTGTGTGAAAATATCCACCTACTAAAAACGCTGGTCTCGGTGCCATGGGCTTACCTAGCGCTAAAGGGTTTGTAAGTAAAGTACTGATGTCTGAATTACTAAGGTATTTCTTACCAAAATCACCATAGTAATTATTATCATCGCGTAACTTTTCTATCGCTTCATCTTTGTTCATATTATAGTGTGTTTAACGCTCCTTCAACTTCTTGAGAAAGAGCATACTTGGCTTTAATAGCCTCAACTTTACCGCCTGCTGTTATATATTGAACCGCTTTTTCATAAGCTGGATCTTTCTTAGAGGTTAAAGTCGGTTTTTGTCCTTTAGGAACAGCAACAAACTTCTTTTTACCATGATCATTAGTAGCATCACTGTCAGCGGTATCATCAATTAAAAACAAATTACCTAACGCATATTTTTTCGCATAACTAGATGCACTACCGAACTGTTGAGGTACATTCATACCTTTTTGGTTCAAGTCTACACCAACTATAGCGGTCGCGTGTATAGCATTGTCGCCATCACTCACAGACGCAGTAGACTGCATCATAGGTATTGGGTCAACGCTAATGATTTGCTCATTGATTGTTACTGTTACTCCTAACTCTAATAGAAAGGGTTTTGTTGCTTCGAGAATGTCTTCGGCTGATCTGAAGTTGTATTTGCCAAAGGAATTAAATCTACTTTTCTTCGATTTAAATTTTGTCTGGATTGTCGCCAGTTTTTCATTTATAGTCATTGGTATATGGTTTTGTCTTATTATTATAATTACACATATTTATTATTATTTAATCACTTAAACTACAGATAATCAAGCACTTGCGAGTGATCTACAGATGCTATTAATTTCTCAACTGCCTGCTTTTTTAACTGTGAAACTCTAACATAAGAGCTACTACCTTTTATTTCTAATATTCTAGCAATATCTTTAGCAGCGTGCTTGTCACAGTCTAGTCCGTAGCTTAATCTAAGTATGTTATATTCTATATCATTTAAATGCTTTTTTAATAAACCAGTTAAATACACATTAAGTATTTGTTGGTTGTATGGCTCTGATTTATCAGGTATATCATATATAGGATTCTCATCGTTGTTAGGTTTTTCATCTATACTTAAAAATATAGAATTAAAAAACATAGCTACCATCTTTTCATCTTTGCCAAAGTTTTTACGTATATCATTTAACTTATGTTCTGGTATACGTATATCACCTCTGTTTATATCTATTGATCTTCTTATAGCACCTTTAATTCTCTTGCTAAAGAAAGATTTCAATGTCTTTTCATAGTCTTCAGATTTTTCTAAAGTTGGCCAGTCTAATCTGTCTACCGCTTTAGTTAATCCACCACCACCTGCTTGAATCAAGTCCATTATACTTTGAACTCCTGAGGCTTGTTGGCTTGTTGAAAACTTACGTGCTAAAGACTCTACTAAAGGCATAAACTTTGTTATTAGTTGTTCTCTGCTACAATCCGCCCATGATAAATGTTCTATTCTAGCTAAAGATTGTTTAAGATCTTCTTTGTACCTTATATAGTTTTGTATATTATATTTCTTCATTTAGTAATGTTTTTTCACTAGTTAATTGTTTATTCATGTTTCTATAAACAGTTCTTGCAGAACAATCTAATAAACCCGCTATTCTACCTACGGTAATTTTTTTACCAAGGTCATTTATATCTAACATGCACTGATAAATAGCTTCAGCATCAACTCTGGAAGATCTGCCTATTAATTTACCAACAACACTCATTTTTTCTCTAGCGGTTAAACCACTATAGTCTTTAAATATAACTTTTCTTAGCTTGTTTTTAGGTGGTTCGCCACCTGTATTAAATACATCGTCTATCATTTCTTGTAGTTTTTTATCGCTAATAAAGAACGTTACAAAACCATTCTGCTTATCAGCTATAAATTCATACACGTGAGATGGTAATAAACCATGCTCTTGATTTAGATAATACAACACTAAAAAATGCCATTTTAAAGACTTATATGTGGTTATCTTAGCTCTACTGTTAAACAAGTGATAACATTCGTAAGTACCTTTCTCATAGAATTGATACTCTTTAGTCTCTATGGTAGGCGTATCGTTTATAGGATTTTGCCTATACCTTACACGTCTATCATTTAACCATTTTATGTTTCTCTCTTGTGACATTAGCTGCTTACTTATTATACCTTAGGGGCTGTTGTCACAGACCCTTTCTTTTTCATTATTTTTCTTGGTTTTTGAAAATTTTTAATTTTCTCTTTGATGCCAAATAAATTGGTTTCAAATAAATGTTTTGCTTGTTTTCTACTCATTTATAATTGTTATTTTAACGTTATCCCACTTACCTCCTATTACATCTTTGTTCACAAGGAAGTCTATTCTTTTTTTCCATCTTTTGTTCATGCGGTCTTCAATAGTCCAAATACCATCTAACTGCCCTGCACCTTCAACACAAACTCTAGTACCAAATACGAAGCCGTACTGTTCTAGATCTCTAGACACTGCAATCCAGCGGTGCCCTTGAGGATTAGCCTCATTAATTGTTTTTAATGAAGCTGTGGTTAAATAGTCTGCGTTAGTTTGTGCAGGATCAGCGTGGTATATAGTCGCTACTACCGTCATGTATAGCATAAATGATTTCATCTGGTCTAAATTTAAATTCTTCGTTCTTATTAGCTACTGTATGCTTTTCTTGCTCGTAATAATTCCAGTAAGCTGTTACACTACAGTCTGGAACTTTGTATTGATCTGGCATACATTGAGGAGGTTCTGTAAAAGTACTGTCCGGTATTCCCAGAGGTAAATGTCTTAAAGGTTCTTTGCATTTCGTTATAGTTAAATGTGTTTTTTTGTATCTTTTTGTATACTCTTCACCTAATGCAAGCATGTGATTATACAACCACATATATTGCTTAGCATTTTGCCTACACCATATTGTAGACGGGTGATTGTAATGAGCTTTTTTATATGGTACTTCTACCATTGGGTAATGAAGCTCAGCATAATGATGATGCGCTGTGCAAAGCATTTGAGCCGACTCCAATATCATCTTAACTTTATGTTTGTCGTAGAAGTGGCTCGCTGCTTTGGCTGGATCTTTATCTAAATAAAATATATTCATTAGTATCTGCGTTTGCTTGTTCTGTTATAATGTGCATCTAATAATAAGTGTACTACTTCTTCGCTTATCATATTATCGTTATATAATTGGTATATTAACTTACTCATAATCCTGATTTTTTTAAGAAATAGTTATAAACATCTGGTATATGTTTTTTATAATAAGGTTGCTCTTGTGCAACCCATCTTTTAAGACTTTGTTTGTCATGGAACGGAGCACACATATCAAATATAGGTTCTATATCATCAATGAAGCAACCAACCGTCCAACCTTCCCATATATGTTTATCTCTATTCATAATTACGTATTGCTTTGTAAAATGGATGTCTGTAACTACCAGCTGGCGTACGTTCGAAATAAGTGAATGTAGCACGCTTACCTATATAGTCGCTAACGTTGTCTAATATATTAGCTAGCATTTTGTAGTTGTAACCTTTACCTGGAGGACAACCAAACTCTACGCCATCATCATCAATCATTAAGAATTTACCTAACGTGCCTGTACGTTTGCCTTTACCAGGAACATAGCCTACTATAGTAGCTTCTGTGTCGTGAAAGTCTTTAAACTTTTGTAAGTTGTAAGAACGTTTACGCTGATAAGGTTTGTCAAGTCTTAGTATAGAACCTTCGTAACCCTCATCTAAATTGCACTGATGTTGTATGCTAGTTTGATTTTCTGTTACAACAGTAGCATGAACATACCTTACACAGTAAGAATACATATCGCTAGTTGCTAGGTTATTCATACGTATACCGTAGCTATCGAAGCCATTAGCATAGTCATAGCAATGAAACTGTACTAATTTAGCAGCCTCAGATCTGTCTAGATCAGTCGGTTTTGTTTTTCTGACTAATGATATAATCTTATTAAAATCGTCTCTTAGATCATGATTATATAGTTCACCATCTAGTATAACATCTGGATTTTGATCAAACCAAGGTTTAAGATCTTGCAATATATGCTCGATGTTAAGCCACGGTTTACCTGTACGAGAGTAAGCGTATACTTTACCTTCGTCATTTAGTTGAATTATACAGCGAACGCCGTCTAGTTTTGGTTGCATAAATACTTTCTCGGACCAGTCGACAGGTTTTTTGTCTACTTTGTATGCGAGCATTGGTTTTATCATACTATTTAAATTTTTTAAGTTTATTTTCTACTGTTATTATATTCTTTTTTATTATTTCACACTTACTATATTCTTCTATTTGTAAGTTGTAATCGAGCTGTGTCATTAATTGAGCTAGCTCAGCTAAAAGGGCTTGCTCTTCGTTTTCATCGTCGTCGAGTGTAAATAACCACTCTTCGGGATCTAACTCAGAACTGTGCCCTTCAGCTAAAGCTTCTACAACTAAATCAGCAACTCGTCTTGCTAATTTTTCAATATCTGCATCAGACATATTATCCATTCTTATTCGTATTAAGTTTGTAATTATTCCAATCAGTGTATTCAAAACCACCAGCGTACTTGTCTATGATCTTCATTATTGGTAAAACAAATACGTTTCTAGATTCATAGTTGTTGTAGCAACTTATCCACACATCGGGTTTACCTGTCCATATAATATAAGTATAATGATGATCTATGTTTTCAACACTTGGATACAAATATTGTGAGTTATAATGGAAATCTTTAACAAGATGAGACGATATTCTAGACGGATCACCAAAGCTAGTAAAACCCTGATCATCTTGCATGTGATGTACCCATTTTGCTAGCTGAACGCCTTGATATTCAGGATAACCATCATGATGTAAATACATATTTACGTAGCTATTGTCACTGATCTCGTGCGGATGTATAGCAAAACCATCTACGTATTTAGTGGCTATATCTCTTGGTACTACCATTGTTAAACTTCTTGTACTCATTCTTCTGTTTTTTCGTATTCGTAACCTTCTTCTATTAAATCGTTTTCAACCTGCTTTTTCATCTCACTTGTGTAAGATTCGTAGAGTTGCATGATAGCATCTTGGACGTAGTCACTATCAACATCATCTACATATATTAGATCGTTATAATCAGCGGCAGCTTCAACAAATTTATCAGCTAAGTCGTAATCATAATAGTGTACGTCTTCATTTATGTTAACACTTCTACCGTCACCGCTAGTTGTAACCCACACTTCATAGCCGTCAGCTGTAGTTTCAGCGTATATACTATAATCAGGAGTTTTATTCCAGTTATCAGTCACATCAAACTCGTAATGTTTTTTAACAACTTTTAAAGCTTCATCATGATCAATATCATAGTTAATACCTATAGCTTCTAATCTTTCGTCGATCAACTCTTCTGTTAATATTTTTTTCATATTTCTTTATTTATTATTTTATCTATCTTATCTATTAAGTAATCTTTATCTGACATGTTGCCATAATATTCTTGAAGATGCCAAGCTATATCATGTAGTTTATTTTCTAGAGCTACAATATATATTTTATCATCTTGTTTAATAGGCATTTGTCCGGGATCTATCTCACCGGACTCTACCATTTCGTAGTACTTAGTTACAGTATCGCTCATTAGTTTTTATCTATAATTTTATCACCATACATAAAACTAAAAGAGTCTAACTCCCAACTGTTAACTCCACCATATGTCAATAGATCTCTAACCTCGTCAATTGTTAAGTGTGACCATAGGTATTTAGACATTAGCGTGTACTTTAATCTTTTAGCTGTAGCGTATTCTCTAGCGCTAGCTCTTAATTTTAGCTTTACATCTGGTAAAAGCTCATCATAAATTGTTTTTAAATCTGCCATAAGTTAATTATATTTAATTGTTATTATTATTATCCACACTCATACGTATTATGTATGTAAATATATAGGTGCGCAGGAAGGACTCGAACCTTCGACCTCGAGTTTATGAGACTCGCGAGATAACCAACTTCTCCACCGCGCAATAGTGGACGTGGCGGGAATCGAACCCGCACTACAATACATATTGTATAACGTTTAACCATTCACGTCCTACCCAGTCATTTACTATTGTTATTTATTCGCTGGGCTAATACAGTTATCTCTGTTTCCACGAGTTCATAACGATCCCTCACCGCTTCAACAATCGGACTTCCACCGTGCATGCAGTTAATTACTCTGCAACCCGTGATACTGCACTATTTGTAACTAGTAAGGATTCGAACCTTATACCCGTCGGTAGCCCGAGTCGCGAAGCCTGTCTTGCGTCTCTAACCTGACCTAGTTGCCGGCTATTGTGTGATCATTAATCGTATCTGTCGCCATCGGTTTTCTTATTTAGATAGAGCTATATACCGTAAAACTCTATGCTAGCAATTCACTTATGTGTAATCATCGAGCCGAATAGAAGGTGATGCAATGATGCTTCTAATTAATCTTCGTTCGCCTTTAATCATACCTAATTAAGCTACTCGTCTAGCTATTAGACCTGCCGTGTCATCTCCTCCCTGAGTACACACGGCGACAGTCTACTTCACATACATGCATATTTCAGCAACATCCTTCAATGAAGTTACTTACGTCGCCAAGACTTATGTACTAAAGCGCTTAGTTCTTGGCTAACAATCTGTATTGTATTACCTGTCTTGTGCTCGATTATAGGTATATAACTGTAATCTTGAACTGTGCTACAAGGAACACATGTTTTATAACCATAATTTATTCTGATAGGGTGCACCTCTGTGCCGCATTTACAATACATACTTTTTTATTTTTAATTGTTACATTTATATTATCCAAACTTGTTCGTATTAAGTTTGTAATTTTTTATTCTCGTTAATATACATGTACTCAATAGCTTTACTCATTACATAATCATGTAAGTCATTATAGTCATCACCACTAACTGGTTGATCTGCTATTTGCCAATCAATACTATCATGCATTAACTCTTTAGTGACGTCAGCAATACCTTGTGCTATCTCGTCTATTTCTTTCATTCTACTCATAAAACCTGTCTTTAATATTTAATAAAGCTAATTTATAGCCATAGTTTTTTGCCATTTGCATTAGTAAGAAGTCGTTCGTTCCATGGTTTGCTTGTGCAAACATATCTAATACTTCTTCCTTAGGCGTAGCCACGATACCACGATCTAACATATTTAACTCGTGCTCCACAAAATCTTTTACTTTTTCCATATTATCTCTTATTATATATTGTTACTTCAACCCAACCTTTTTCTGAATGATTGGCTTCACATTTAACACCATCTTTAGTTAACTGATCTTCTAGCTTTATCGCTGCATCCCATAAATCTGGTTCTGGCATCTCGTCATGGTCATCATCATACATAACCTCACCTCTACATTGATAGAATATATCATCATAGTCATTTTCTACGTATTCAAAATCCCAACCATTTACTCTTATATCTTGTTTTTCTTTTAAAAATATGTTCATTGCTTACTCTTGATTTATTAGTTCATCTATTTCACAGAAAAGCATGTCATCTATCTCTGCTCTGCTGTATACATCTTTATACTCTTCATAGGCTAAATCCCATGGGTTTTTTATCTTACTCATAATTAATAATTTAAGGTTGATCCGTACATAGTTAAGTTTCTCATGTCATAGTTTCTTTTACAGAATTCTACTATATATATAAGTCTTGCTAGTGGATCATTTATTAGTTCTCTAGCGTAAGCAGTATACTTCATTGTTTTAAGCTCACCACCATTTAATACAGTGTATCTTTGATGTTGCTTGTATACTTTGTTTAGTTGATATATTCTATCGCTAGAATTACATCTTCTAACATAACCTGTCTTGTAAGAGGCAAGCTGATCACCGTTTGGTAGTTCAAATTGTCTTGTACCATTTTTCTTTTGTCTGTCAGTAGTTATTTCTTTAATGTTATATTCTACAAACATACGTTTAGCGAATAAGTCTACTAGTTCTGCACGTCTCTGTTTCCAGTTCATATGCTCTTGATATAGATCTCTCATAATGTTTTTACTATTAGTGTTAATTGTTTATTGTCAAATTTCTTATGCGTGTCTTGCCACATTTTGTTGTGAGTAAACTTTTTAGACTTAGCAAAGCTAGACTTTTGATTAGTTTTAACTCTGTTCCACTCCGCGTCAGTTAGACCTGAGTGCATAGTGTGATGTGAATGTTTACGCCTGTGTTCTCTACCTCGTAGTTTTCTCTGGTTTTCAGAGTATTTACACAGATCTTTCATGTTAGTTATTACCATGGAAGTAAAGTTTTTTCGATGTAAGTTAAACCTTTGTAGTTAAACCACTCGGATTTACCTTCTTTGTCATTGTCTTCATTGTAAAGAAAACCGAATGAGTTAGGCATTTTACCTACGTGATAACCTTTGTAAGTTTTGTTGTTAAGTTTAATTGTTGACGAGTTGATAAATTTTATTGATTTCATATTGTATATTTGATTATATTATCCATTACTATTCGTATTTGGTTTGTAAAATAACATAGAATCTAACTTGTTATTATTATACCTCGCCCAATACTGTCTTTCTACTGCTTCGATTTGAGCTCGAGAGATCTTAAAAATCGACTTATGTGAATGTTTTCTACTCATATTAATCGCCTGTATAATTATCACCCGAAGCTCTTTTCTCAGCATAGTACGCAGCGCAACCTTCATTGTGAAGTCTCTGCAACTCTTTGTAGTGATCTACATTATCTAAATAGTCATCTATCTTGAGTTTCATTTCAGCGTCACTTCTCGCACCAAAGCTTACTACATTTGTATGTTGTAGAAGATCTTTGTCTTGACAAGAATAACCGCAAGCTAATTTACCATTCCAAGTGGTCCACTCTTTGTAGTAATATTCTGTATTTCTATATTTTAACATAGCGTTATTTATTTTGTTTTACAAATTCTTTTAATATTATTTCTAGTTGCTGATATTGATGAGGTGATAGATCACCATACTTTAAATCATTATCTTCGCATATTCCATTCCAATCAATATAGTCTAGTAAATCCATATTATTTATTAGTATTTTGATAGAAGGTTATTCTTTCTTGAACGTCTTCACGAGTTATCTCGCCGCTCATTTGTTTTAGTACGTCGCTTGACATATCTATTTTTTTGCCGTTCTGGCATGTAAGTATAAACTGCATAGTATTATTATTTATTAGTTATTATTATTATCCATTAGTGATCGTATTTAGTATGTAAATTAATCGCATATTCCACATGGAATTGAATCCATCGCTCCATAATCTACTTCACCCATTATCATCATGAAGATGAAGAAAGCTATTCCACTAAAAGCTATTGTTGCAAGTGACGCTATAAATCCTTTAATAGCTAAGTCTGTAATTCTTATTAGAATTGTGTGTATAAATTTTCTATTCATATTTGTTTTTTAAAGATTAGTAAAAGTCATAGTATATATCGAGTACTATCGATCTTTGTTCGCTAGTCAATTTAGAGTAGCATTTATTGTATTTTCTGTAGCTTATTTTAAGCAAAGTTGTATTCATGTGTGACATAGAATTATATTTTAAAAGTTATTAGTAGACATGGTGAGAATCGAACTCACGTTAACCATTATGTCTTTTAGTTATGAAGTAGTATACTATTGTTCTACTACTTCACGACAGATTACTGGAACACTTGTTGAAGAAGTGTATGATTTGTACTTAAGAAAGCAATTCATAGTTGAAAGTTTATCTTTCATAACTTCGTACACTTTATCGTGATTGTAAGTGACAGTTTTGCCATTTTTGAAGTTAACAGTAATCATTTGATTTTTACCGATTAGTGATTGTCTGATGACAAATCTTTTTGAAATTAAGTTACTCATAGTTGTAAGAATTATTTAGTTATTATTATTATTTATTTGTTACATAGATATTATCCATATACTTTCGTATTATGTATGTAAAAAGTATATGAATTGTTTAGTGAATAAATATGTCATTATGTCATACTGCACTATGTCACAATGTCTCATTTATAATTAATTATTTATATGTCAATATGTCATGATCTATATATGTCAATGTGTCATGCGAGAAACGAATGTGTGAAATATTGTAGCAAAATCGAGTGAGTTAGTTAACATGCATGGTATTTACATGGGTAATACGGCGAAAAATGGATAATTGGGGTGGGGCTGGTCAAAAATATTTCGTTTTGGTTTTAGTGAATTAAGGCGGGGGGAGGGGGGATACGCTATACCCCTATATATCTAATACTTTTCAAAAAACTATGACAATAGCCTATAAGAGTATATAAGTAAGAGGCTAGTGTCACACTTTAAAATAATTTAAAACTATGTAATTATAGTGATATGGCAAGAAAACGAAGAGGAAACTCACAAGGATTATCACCCGCTGCTTTAAAAGCAAAGAGAGACAGAGACCTAGCTATGGCTAAGACGCCTAGACGTACAGCTATGAGATCCCAAAACCAATCGATCGGCCAAACCTCAACTAGAGATATACATCACCCAGATGGTGTCGCTGGTAAAACAATATACCAGTCAATATCTCAGAATAGAGACACTAGTAAAGAAAGAAACGCTTAAAGACAGCGTACCAGGCAATTTTGCCACAACCTAAATACCTAATACAATGACGTATTTTTATTACAAGACTAATACGTGGAATAGTCAACCACAAGTATCCGAAGACCAGATAATACTTTGGAAACACCTCGCAGCTAAAAAGAACTGGAGGATTGTACAACTGCCAAATGGTTTCTACCAAACAGAATACAAAGACATCGATTGTCCTTGCGATCCTGAAGAAGACACATGCTGTGAAAAATGGCTTGATGTTACACGTAGAGAAACTCTAGAAGGTGCTGAACAAGCTATTGATGGAAGCATCGAGCATTACAGCAAGAAGATAGAGTTTATGAAAGGACCTAAAGTAGTTAAAACATTTAAATAATACTAATATAATTTAATCTAATGGAATTTAATAACCCTAGCGAACTCGTCAAGGATTTATCCTTCGGTGATCAAGCTAAAAGTAAAGTAATTAATGGTGTAGATAAACTAGCTAAGGCAGTAAAATCTACATTAGGAGCTTCAGGTAAGTGTGTCATTTATGAAGATGCTCGTGGAAGACCGGTGATAACAAAAGATGGTGTAACCGTTGCGGAAAGCGTAGTCTTAATGGACCCGGTTGAAAACATAGGAGCAACACTTATTAAAGAAGCTGCTAAAAATACAGTGAAAGAAGCAGGTGACGGTACTACGACAGCTACCGTCCTTGCTGAATCACTACTAAAAGAAGCATCGTCAGCTGAAGGCTCAGTGAGAGACATAAAGCTAGGTATTGCTTCTTGTGCTAAAAAAGTAAATGAATACTTAAATGAGATAGCTATAGACGTAGAAGGTGAAATGCTTAAAGACGTTGCAGCTATATCTTGTAACAATGACGAAGAGCTTGGTGCTATTATATCTGATGCTTATGAAAAAGTAGGTAAATCAGGTGTGGTATTGATGGAGGAGTCGGAAACAGAACAGACGTACGTTGAGATCGTAGATGGAGTACAACTGGAATCTGGCTTGAAATCGCCACACCTTATCACAGACAGAGATAAACAACGCACAGTTCTTGAAAAACCACTAGTATTAATAGTTGCATCGACAATACCTAACATTCGTAAGATACAACCAATACTAGAACATGTTATAAAGAATAAGAGATCATTACTTATAGTAGCAGAGGTTGAGACTCAGGTGTCTTCTACGCTACTAATGAACAAAGTTAAGGGTAATATTAAGGTAAACTACATAGACCCACCAGGATTTGGTCCTACAAAGCAAAGTACGCTTGAAGATTTAGCATTTTTAACAGGTGCTACTATAATGGATGAAAATCTAGGTGATGATTTAGACCTAATTAACCCTGATTGCTTAGGTGAAGTACAAAAAGCAGTCACAGACGACAAAACTACAGTGCTAACCACTATGGATTTAGGCTTGGATTTGGAAGAAAGGATTGAAGATGTGCGAAAAAGCATAAAAAAAGAGAAAAACCAGTTTATTAAGCGAAGATTAGAGCAGAGATTAGCTATGTTAAGTGGCTCTGTTGGCTTAGTTAAGGTTGGTGCTGACTCAAAAGTTGAGTTGAAAGAGAAAAAAGACAGAATAGAAGATGCTATTTACGCTGTTAAGGCCGCCTTGAAAGAAGGAATAGTCCCGGGTGGTGGCGTAGCGTTGTTTGATGCAGCAAATCTCGTTGAACCTAGTAATTTAGGAGAAGAAATACTGTTAAAATCAATAGTTTCACCGTTTTATACAATATTAGATAACGCAGGCATCGAAACTGTCAAATCTTTTAATGAAAAAACTGGCTACGGTATAGATGTAACAACTGGAGATTATATCAACATGATAGAAAAAGGTATAATTGACCCAGTTTTAGTAACTAAGTCAGCTCTAAAGAACGCAATATCAGTAGTTTCAACTATTATATCTGCAGATTGTGTAATATCTAACGTAAGAATAGAAAATGCAAGCAGTTAATTATTATATAGTAGTAGAAAAAATAAAAGTTGAACCGAAGAAAGTAGGTGGACTTATATTGACTGACAAGACAGATACGGACAATAGATACTTAAAGGGTAAAATCGTGTCTATAGGTAATTTAGTAAAAGGTGTCAATGTAGATGACATAGTTTACTACGATAGACATGCTGGACACACTATACAAATAAAAGATAACTTATATAAAGTCATACAGGTTGGTGACGTAGTTTTAGTTGAATGAGACTATCGGCATCAGACATAAGACAGTTAAATTTATTAAAGTATTACAGGCTCGTTAGAAAATGGGCCTGTAAAACTTATGATCTAAAGGATGCTGATTTAGAACTTTTAATATATTTAGATTGCAAATCGCGATTTACACGTAATGATTTTATAGAGGGTGTATACACTTATTCTTGGGATAAAAATAGATGGGAGAGGCTTAGAAGAGAAGGTTGGATAGATGTTTGGCGAGAAAGAAACAGGACTTCTCAAAAATACGCTGTATACAAGACGTCATTTAAATGTAGTCAATTGATAACTAGAATATACAGAATACTTCTTGCTGAAGAGGATCTACCTACATCAGAGAGAAGTAAGTTTTATAAAAACAAGTCATATACAGATAAGGTTTACAATAAATCTATAGATGATATGATTAAAGATAAAAATAGATAACTATGAAAGGAATTGGACCAAACAACTTAGGTATGTCAAAATCTTCAGCTAGTAGCTGCTGTGGAATACCAGACTGTGATCATAACGACAGCCCAGCTCAGTTTAACGACGAATTAAAAAGCGCTGTAGCAAGTGGTAAAATAAAAGGAAAGTTTGCAAAAGCTATATCAGCAGCACCATTAAAGAAAAAAGGCTGTAAAGGATACTAATATGGCTTTTAAGCAACCTAACACTATAAATAGCTTACTAGGATTAGATCCTGTAACTACAACGTATTCTAACCCAGTATTTCTAAAAGATCTAGAAGGAGATATAAAAGCTGAGGCTAACATGGATGGTACTACGTTTGTAGATAGATCACTGTCAGCAAAAGATAGAATAGAGTGCAAGAAACATGAAGACGTGCATCATGAGCAAATGGGCCAAAATAGATTAGGTTATGATAATAAAAATGTTTATTGGAAAAAAGACACTAAGTCACCAATGAAGATATTTTCAAGAGATGAAATGTCTGAAGGAGCTCACGATCTTGAGTGGGAGTCTGAAGCACATGAAGTTCATAAAACAGTAAAAAAATAAATTATGAGTGATCAAAAATACACACCGTTTAATATATACCAGAAGAGAAAGATGTCTGAGTCAGCTACTCCCTTGAAAAGTATATATGCTAAAAACCATAACATGTTTATGAACGCTGTTCCTGATCTAAGAGAAGGTATGGATAGAGGTTTTGAGACTGGTGGTGGAGAAAAGAAAAAACCATTACCTACTATAACACCTAACAACAATGATGACAAGAATAAGAAGTCAAAACTATCAGTTGATCTATCGGGTAAAACAGAAGAAAACAATTAAGCTATGATAAGAAAATCAAAAGGTGCTCCATTTAAGCTAAGAGGTAGCGCTCCATTTAAAAACGACGACGATAAAAAACTACCTGACGGTGTTACAACTTCTAGCGAAGACTTGGGTAAAATGGTTACTGACGAGAATCATCTGGTCAACGTCACTAAAAACACTATGACAACACCTGATATAAGTGGTTCAGATGGTAAAGTTGTGAAGCAGATGCCAGGTAAAAAAATGTCTAATGAAGATTGGAAAAACTATTTAGCTAATGAAACACCTGGTCAAAAAGAAGCTAGACTAAAAAGAGAATCTGATGCTGGTGTTAGAGAGGGTTACGAACCATCTAAAAAAGGTAGTGAGAAAATTGATTACGATATTGACCCTACGCCTCAACCTGGTGGACCTGGTGACTCCGTAGATCCTTTTACGTCAGCTGAGTTTAGAGGTCAAAATAGATTAGGTAAAGTAGCTCGTAGACAGGATAACGCTTCTAGTAGAAGAAGTATCAATGCTAAGGACAAGCTAGCTAAGTTTTCTGAGAGATTTATGAAAGATAGTGAACCGGATGAAGATGGTAAAATAACTAAAATACTAGAAGAACCTAAACCTGGTCAAAAGGGTTATAAAAAGTATTGGAAACTTAAGTCTAAGTCTGAGAGTTTTGACGCTTTAGCAGAGGCTCAAGATGAGTCATCAAAAAATGTATACGATCAATTAAGGCAAGGTAGAAATCCTTATAGATCTGGAGAACAAGTAAAGTATCGTTACGACATGAGTAAAGGTTCTGAAGGATCAGACTCTACTATACTTTCTAACGAAGAAGCTAAAAAATACAAAAAAACCTCTAGTCTACCTGATTACAGTGGTACGGCTCTAAATTACGGACGAAGAAAATCACCAACACCTTTTAAACTAAGAAAATACAACTAAAAATGGCATTTAAACTAAAGAAAACATCAGACAATTTATTTCATAAAGTATCTGAATCAAAACTAGACGGCGGTAAAGTAACGCAACAACCACAAGTAAACATGGAGGCACCATCTTCCCCAGCAAAAGCTATAGGACCTATTGGTGTTGGGCTTTTAATTAAAGGCGCTAAAGCTTTGTTTGGTGGATCTGGAAAGAAAGGTGCGGAAAGCAGTATGGATAGCGGTGGAACTGGAGTAGCCGGTGAAAACGGGTTAGGCACAAAAACAGCAGCTGGAGATAAAGCGGTTAATTCTATGCAAGCAATACCTAAAGATGACTTGTCTATGACGCCTTATTCTACTAAAAATGGTAAAGGAACTATTCATGGGCCTAAAGTTAGTTACGATATGGCTTATAACAAAGCTAAGAAAACTAAGCAATATGCTAACATGTCTAAAAGTGATTATATAAAAGAAGCTAAAAGACAAACTAAATCTTTTAATGAGACAGGTAAATGGGATGCTTCAGGTTCTTCTAAACCAAAAAGAAAAAAGGTTGAAGCTGTAAAAGCACCTAAAGCTGCTGGCGTTAGTGTAGCATCTACACCTAAACCTAAAGTTGATTTAAAAGCTAAACCAGTAGAGACAAAAACTACTAAAAGATCTAGCAGGTTAAACAAGACTAATGATAAAATAGCTAGTGCTAAAGCTAGTGGTAAAGATAAAAAAGCAGCTAGGTTAGAGAAAAGAGCAAATAAAATAAAAGGTAGAACAGAGAGAAAAGCAGTTAGAAAATCTGACGCTAGTAGAGGAGATAAAAGAAAAGCAATTATTGACTCTAGAGAAAAACAAAAGAAAGCTAACTCAAACGTTCCAGATTATAGTGGTGAAAAGTAATGAGTAAGCCTAAGAAAAAGTTTTCAGAAAGCACAGTAGGTAAGTTACTGTTTGGGGCGGCGTCTATGATAAACCCCACTTTAGGTAACTTACTTAAAGGTGTTAGCTCACCAGCTGAGGCTATTGCTGAGATAGGAAAGTCAGACGTTAGTAATGAAGATAAAATAAAATTACAACAATTAATATACGATCAACAAAATAAAGAGATAGAGTCTATAACGTCAAGATGGCAGGCTGATTCTATTTCAGATTCTTGGTTGTCTAAAAATGTACGCCCACTAGTATTAGTGTGGTGTATTGTTATATTTTCTTTAGCTGGTATATTAGACAGTGTTGAAGCGATACCTTTTAATATTGGTAGTACTTGGAATGATACTTTTGAAAAAGTTATGATGGCGGTTGTTTTAGCCTACTTTGGTGGTCGTACAACTGAAAAAGCCACAAGTATGTTTAAAAAATAGAATTAAATGGCTAGAATAAGTACTTACGTACAAGATGAAAACATAACAGCAGGTGATAAACTGTTAGGTAGTGACATTGGTGGTGCTACTAGGAATTTTGATGTTTCCGATATAGCTAAGTTTCTATCAAACACAAATGCCCATGGTGTTGCGGGTTGTATACCCTATAAGTACGTAACAACTTTAGTTAGTGGAGGTATGAAAGTTGTTTCTAGCAGTTCTAGCGAGCTTTCTTTTCCTACGGGTAATGATATAGTACTTAGAGTAAGTAAGTACCCTAATGGCCAACAGAATAGATCTACGGTTGCGGTATTGAATACTTATGTTGGAAAAGAAATAATAACAAGTCAAGTTCAAGATCCTAATGTATTTGCTGTCTATAAAGTAGAGAGTGTTGAGCAAGAAGCTTCCTCTGATTACTACAATGTAACAATGCATTACTTGAACGGTAACAATAATTCTGATGGTAAGGGTTTTTTATTAAATTTATATTACAATTTAACACCTTATATAGGAGCTCAGGATAAGGATTTCAACTTACCCTTCACAACTGGAAATCTAACTCAAGATGGAGACGAGTATTATTTAGTAGTTAATCATAATTTAGGTAAATATCCTAATTTAACTGTAAAAATAAGTACTGGGGCCATTGTAGAAGTTCCTATAAAACACATAACAAATAATCAATCTAGAGTTTATTTTAAAGGCTTAAACTCTGGTACAGTATACGCAAACTAACAAAAACTAAAAAATGGCTTTACAATACCTACATGACATTAACTTAAATGACAATGAGTTACAAAACGCAAAACTCCACGTCACAGACTCAGCTCCATCAAGTGCAGCTGGTCAAATCTATTTCCACTCTACATCAGGTACAGTAAGAGTACACAACGGTAGTGGTTGGGAAACAATATCTACAGACACAACTGATGATTTTATAACTTACTCAACATCTGTAGTAAGTTCATCAGGTATCAAACTTAGATTAACAGGAGTTCCTGTTTCTGGAACAAATACAACTGATGATGTAAAATTTACTGGATCTGACGGAATAACAGTTACTAGAACAGATGAAAGTACTATAAACTTCGCGGGTCAAGTTTACGTTTCAGGTGATTGGAATCATGATGATTTAAGTGGTTTTGTAGCTAATGAGCATATAGATTGGACAACTGATCAAGGTGCTACAAACATACACGCTGGTAATTATAACAACACTCAATTAAGTAATGCGCAGGTAGTAGCTGCTGTTGTTGCTAGTACTAGCATTAGCTCTAGTGACAAAACTACATTTAGATCAAACATAGGTGCTGGTACATCTAACTTAGCTCTAGGTACTACAAGTACAACGGCTTTAGCTGGTAACACATCTTTATTACAATTAGGTACAAGTAGTACTACGGCTTTAGCTGGTGACACAACAGTCAACGATGTATCTGTTGCTAACTTAAAAACTAGATTAGCTGGTGGTTTTGGATCTAACGCTGTACAAATAGGTGATTCTACTGACACCGTTACTATTCCAGGTAACTTAATAGTAACAGGTGATACAACGTATAGTAATGAAACAATACAAATTGTAACGGATAATACGATAGCATTTGAAGGTACTACAGCTGATGCTTACGAAGTACTTCTTACAGCAGCGAACGCTACAGATAGTGATAAAACAATAACTCTACCAAACGCTTCTGGTACAGTTGCTTTAACAAGTCAAATTACTGGTACAAACTCAGGGACAAACACAGGTGATGAGGTTCCAGCGACTACAACTGTTGCTGGTATTGTTGAATTAGCTACTAACACAGAAGCTAACGCTGGTACCGATAGTGACCGCGCTCTTACACCTGCTAATTTAGGTGCTTTTACAGGTAGTAGTAACATAGCAACACTTGGTACAATTACATCTGGTACTTGGAATGGTTCAGCTATATCAACATCTTATGTATCTAACTTAAGTGGAACAAACACAGGTGATGAGGTAAACGCTACCGCTTCTGTAAAAGGTATTGTAGAATTAGCCACAGCTGCAGAGGTTGTAACAGCGACAGATTCAACAAGAGCTATAACACCTTCTACTTTAAGAGCTGCTTTTAAAGCTGTAACAATAACAGGAGATGCTAGTGCTACTAGCTTTAATGTAGATCACAACTTTGGCTTAGAAGACTTAATAGATGTTAGTGTTCAAGTTGTAGATTCTTTAAGCTCTTCAGCGACTTATGGTCAAACCGTTATGGCAGGTGTTGATAGAACAACAGCGAATAGAGTTGTTGTTAGTTTCGGTTCTGCGCCAGCTAACGGGCAAACGTACAAAGTGCACTGTGTACAGATGGGTGCATAAAAAAAATTAAATTAAATAAAATGATAATTAAAGTAGAATACAATAAATCAGATGCTACTTTAACGCTCAAACAAGATGATGATATAGTTGCTATTATTAATGACAATACAGTTGTTGATAATAGCGACACATTATCATTCGAGATAGCGTTGAATGTATCTAAATATCAAGAACAGCTTAATGAAGATATAAATGGCAGCATTAACTAGTAGTCAGTCAGGCAATTGGTCTTCATCTTCAACTTGGGGTGGTTCTACCCCTGCTGATGGTGACACCTTTACAATATTACAAGGTCACAAAGTAACCGTAAACTCTGATCAAAGAGCTGGTACTGGTTTTGGTGATATACTAGTTAGAGGTTGTTTACATTTTGCCACTAACGGTAAGATTAGGATTAATGGTAGAATTACGGTTCAAGGTAATGGATCTACTGATTATTCTAAGACTAATGGTGTATCTGCTCAAGATTTTACTGAAGGTGGTAGTTCATCTGGGGCTTTATTATCAGCAACTGGTAGCAACATAGTGCTAGAGTTTGAGGGTACTAATAGTGATCAACACGGTATATGGATAGAGAACGTTACTTATTCTTCTTGGAAATTTATAGGTGATGACAGTGTAACAACGACGGTTTTAGAGTCTAATGCTAATGTAGAAGATTCTTATTTATCTGTTGATGACGTGACAGGCTTTAGTAATGGTGATTGGGTGGCTATATATAATTCTGGTCAAGGTGATCATAGAGTTAGATCAGACGAAGGTTGTTGGGTTCATGATGTTGATACTTCAAATAATAGAATATACATAAAAAAATTCGTAGGACCAAAGGCAATAGTTTCTTCTGCCGCAAGCGGTTCTTCCTTAGTCGTTGATCATAGCGACATATTCAGAGTAGGTTACGTTATAATATTTGGTACAGGTGGCAATAGAAACGTAAAGACAATAACTTCCATAAACAACAAAACAAACACTTTAACACTAGACTCAGGTGTAGTAGGCTCAATAAACCCAGGTACTGAGGTGTACGAAACAGGTTTAGATAAAAAACATTTATCAGGTCATTCTGTTAGAAAAAACGCAGCTGTACTTACTAGTGCCGCGGCTGTTGATGATACTACCGTGACTATTAGCAATGCAGCAGATATAAGTGTTGGAGACACTATCAATATTGATGTTAACAATGATGTTGATACAAATTGGGATTATAATAGTGAATATTCAGTAACAGCTAAAAGCGGTAATACATTAACAGTTAGTCCAGCTATAGCAAACGTAAGGAAAATTGGTAGTTTAGTACAGAGAGTAAATAGATCAATAGAAATAAACGCTGTTGATACTGATGTAAGAGCATTTTGCTATGTAGAGTATTATACAGACTATAGTAGAGCAAGCACTAGAGAAATACAGTTAAAAGATGTAATATTTAACCGCATGGGTGGTAACACTAACAACACTTATTACCGACCACCTTGTTTTGTTGCTGGATACAATAGTAGGTATCGAGAAAATGAATACGCTACAGATTCCAGGTATGATTGTCAAAGTAAATATGAAAATTGTGTTGCGATAAACACAAATAACAACCCTAGTTATGGCGGGTTAAGTACTAGACATCCACATAGTTTTGTACATAGAAACTGCTTGTCTATTAAGTCTGGGCAAAGAGGTACATTTCAATGGTCTTCACATCACGATATACAATTTGTTAATAACTACACTACTCGTAACGCTTATAATAGTTTACATAATGATGGTATGTACGAATCAAATGAATGGGCTTACTTGTACTTTACTAGATCGGATGATTATGGTTTTATGATGCATCACAATAGAGAAATGAACCCAGTTCATAACGTTATACTATTGAACCACGAGCAAAGACCGATGTACATGTATTATCAAGCGCCTAACTCAACATTTAAAAGATTCCATATAGATGGTTTCAGGAGTATACCTTATGTTGGTATAGGTGGAGGAGATGCTGTGTTTCAAGACTCATACATACAAAACAAATGGTACAAACAAGTTCCAGGTGTGTACGCTGGTTATACAGATACTTTTGGGGTAATAGACAATAATGATTACTTTGGTAACGGTGCTGGTGACAGTAGAGCTGCTAGTTATAGAGGTGGTGGAAACTGGATGATGTCTCAGTATCAAGATTGGTGTTTTCAAGAGAATTTAAACGCTGTTGTTGAGAACTCTTATAATTTAAAATGGAATTCTGATGGTGGCAACATTTGGAATGTTGTAAATTTAAAATCAGAGTATTATTTAGTTGGTCAAGAAATAGTCTATGTACCAGCTAATACAGCTGTAACAATAAAAGGTGAGTTTAAAGGCCAAGTAGGAGGTTCTTGGAGTTACCCTTATTTATGTGCAAAACCTCATACTAACAATGCTTTAGGTAGGTATCAAACAGCTTACACATCTCAAACATCTTACGGTACAAGTTCAGATACAGATGTAAAGAAAAGCATGTTAAATGGGTTTAAAGACGAAGTAAGATTTGATAGCGCTGTAGGGGTATGGCAACAAAAAACACTAAACATTGCGGCGCAAAAATATGGTTATACTTTGATAACAGGGTATAGTTGGGATAGCGACAATCAAGAAGAGATAGGTTATATAAGAGATTTAAAAATTATTTTCGCATCTCCACCAAAATTAAAAATGAAAGGATCTAGAGGAATTGAACTTAGTGTAAGTAGAAAACGAATATCAGGAAGAATTTAAAATATAAAACATGTCAATACCATTTTTAAATAACATAATAATCGATGACTCTGGGCACATACAGTTTAAAACAGCTACTGGAGTTGACGCAGGTAAAATAAATCAAGATGGAAACGATTTAGTATTAACCAACGCTGTTGGTGATATTTTATTAGGTGATGGTGCTTCTGATGTTTACATAGGAGATGGTACTAATAACGTTGATATTATATTCGAACAATCAGGCGCTATAAAAGGTGACGGTAGTAGCGCGGTAACACTTACGCTAGGTGGTGCTAATACAACTTTAAATTTAGAAAATCCTAATATAAATGGTTCTGTAACTTTACCTACTACAACTATAAATAGTAAAATGACCTTTGGAACAGCAAATGGTTACATACTATTTGATTATGAACCATCAGGTGACACAGGTGAATATACAACGGAAGTACCTTTATTGAAGGTTGATCTTGATGGCTCAGAAACCACAATATTATCAAGAGTAAGTCAATATAGAGGTGTCGCGTTAGGCGCTGATGATACAGTGTGGTTGAGAGCAGGTGATACTACTGGTGTTATAAAGTCTAATGTAAATCTATCAGCTGAGCAGGTTGTTATGTCAGCTGAAGGTGGTTTTATTGCTTATGGTTTTCCTGAGAACGATACAGCTTGGTCTAATAGAGTAGAATTTCAGTTTAGAACCGATAGTGGTACAGCTGGTCAAAATGGTTTATACATAGGTGACGGTGGTAAAACTCAGTTTATAGATTTAAGCAGAAACTTAATAAATATTGGAACAATTGGTTCAGGAGCTATAACCTCATCTAGCAAAATAACTTCAACAAAACAATCTACTCATGTTTCAGGAAATATAACTGCTGCAAACGCTCACTTAGATCTATATAACTCTTGGGCATCTAATACAGATCAAAAAGGTTCTATAATTACTTTCACGGACAATTACTACGATGGTAGTAACTACAATAAAACAACTAGAGCTGCTATAAAAGGTGGTACCGATACTACTGGAAATACAGCTGATGGTTATTTGGAGTTTTATACAGACTCAGGAGGCGCTAACTCACCAACTTTAGCGTTAAGATTAGATAATGATCAAAACGCCGCTTTTGCAGGCACAGTTCAAGCAACGTCTTTAGATATAAACGGAACTTCAGATTTTAATTCTTCCGGTACAAACCTAATTGCAACTTTTACAAGTACTGATGCTATAGGCGAAATAAGAATAGCTGATGATACTAAGTATACAAGATTGTTAACAGTAGGGACTCTATTTAAAATAATGCCAAATGACGGTTCTGAAACTCTAATACTAGATGGCAGCGATGATTCTGCAACTTTTGCAGGTAATATTGTAATGGCGGCAAACGCTACAGTTGATGGAGTAGATATATCTGCATTACCAACTACTTTTGCTCCAACGAACGCTGAACAAAATGTACAGTCAGACTGGAACGCCACAAGTGGTGATGCTCAGATTTTAAATAAACCTAACATACCTACATCATTCAATAACTTAAATGCAGTAGATGATAGAGATATTGCTCCAGAAGATTTAACTTATAATGATGATTTCCGTATTT
>Ga0206682_10001137_pt1 | contig 26642 bp, 23 predicted proteins | sample M240m12015metaG_FD_155444 | JGI IMG/M metagenome (GOLD analysis project Ga0206682, IMG submission 155444) | Ammonia-oxidizing marine archaeal communities from Monterey Bay, California, United States - M2 40m 12015 | ecosystem: Environmental > Aquatic > Marine > Intertidal zone | place: USA...
GTGGAATTAATGCTGAATGCCGCAAACATTAATTTTGTGGCATTTTCAAGGTTTGGTGGCATGAACTTAGATGGACATATTTTCAGTCTTTTTGTAATTGTTCTTGCTGCAGCGGAAGCAGCTGTTGCACTTGCAATTGTCATTAATATTTATAATAATTTAAATACTATTAATATTGATGACGCATCGGAACTAAAAAATTAATGGATAATCTATTTATCAAATATTCTGTTTATATTTTATTTCTTCCTCTTTTAGCATTTATTATTCAGATATTTGTTGGTAAAAAGCTGCCTAGGCAAGGAGACTGGGTTTCTATTTTGGCAATTGTTTCTACATTAATACTCTCAACCATAATGTTTGTTAAAATGTTGATTGAGTATAATCCAGACTTCAGTAATGAATCTTCGTTCACTTGGCTTGATATGGGTGATTTTAAGATAAAATTAGGTTTCCTTGTTGATAATGTCACGATAATAATGTTGTTAGTAGTCTCTCTTATCTCCACTTGCACCCATATTTTTTCAACTCAATATCTCAAGGGTGATATTCGCTACTCAAGATATTTCGCTTATTTGGGCTTGTTTACCTTTTCAATGAATGGAATAGTTTTATCTAATAATTTGATGTCGATGTATATGTTTTGGGAGCTAGTAGGGGTTAGCTCATACCTTTTAATTGGGCATTGGTTTGAAAAAGATTCAGCTGCCGATGCTAGTAAAAAAGCTTTTCTAACTAACAGAGTTGGTGACATAGGTTTTTTTATAGGTATAATGCTAATTTATACTGCTGTCGGTTCATTCGCTTTTTCAGATATATTTGTCGGTGTTTCTACTGGTATGATTAAAGGTACGACTCTTACAATTGCCGGTATTGGTTTATTCTTAGGTGCCATGGGTAAGTCCTCTCAGTTTCCACTTCATATCTGGCTACCAGATGCAATGGAAGGTCCAACACCTGTATCTGCACTCATGCATGCTGCCACTATGGTTGCTGCTGGGGTGTATTTATCGGTTCGAATTTTTCCTCTTTTAACGCCTGACGCACTTCTGGTGGTTGCTTACATTGGTGGGATTACTGCGATTTTTGCTGCAACAATTGCAATTACTCAGAATGATATAAAAAAGGTACTTGCCTATTCTACCGTTAGTCAGCTAGGCTACATGATTCTAGCAGTGGGTACTGGTGTTTATACCGCAGCATTCTTCCATTTATTAACGCATGCTATGTTCAAAGCAAACTTATTTTATGGATCAGGTTCGGTCATTCATTCAATGCATCATGCTTTGCATGAAAAGCATGATCATGATACTGATCCTCAGGACATGAGAAATATGGGGGGATTTAGAAATAAAATGCCTATCACTCACATTTCAATGTTACTTAGTACTTTAGCGATTGCGGGTGTGCCTCTGTTCTCAGGTTTTTTATCAAAAGATGCAATTCTAGCTGGAACTCTTTCATTTGCTCAGCACCATCCAGAGCATATACTTTTGCCTGTCTTTGGTTTCTCTGCAGCTGCTATCACAGCCTTTTATATGTTTAGGATGATGTTTTTAACATTTTATGGTGAACCAAAAATTCCGGAAATAATTGAAGATATACATGAGTCGCCAAAAGAGATGACAGGTCCTTTAGTTTTATTAGGTGGTTTGAGCGTTTTTATTTGGTATACGCTTCCATATTTCAATCCTATGTCTACACATGGTTGGTTTACTGATTTGGTAGTTTCAAAAGATGCTGTTGTGCCTGGTAATTTTACCGCAAAAGAAATTAAGGACGGAGCGCATCATGCTCATTATTTAGCTATGTATATCTCGATAGCGGTTGCATTCTCTGGAATAGCACTATCTTACTTAATGTACATAAAAAAAATCTTTGTTCCAAGTAACTGGGCCGAAAAAGCTGGGTTTCTTTATAATTGGAGCTTAAACAAGTACTACTTTGATGAAAATTATAACCGGTTTTTGTATCAACCTACCCTTCGTCTTGCCAAAAAAGTTGCTTGGTTAGATTGGGAGCTATATGACAAATATTTTATTAATGGTTTTGGCCGTTTAACTGATTTAGCAAGTAAGATTACCGGAAAGTTTGATTATCATGGTATTGATCAAGTTTTTGTTGATGGAAATGGAAAGATTGTTAGTCTTTTAGGGAAAATTACAAAAAAATTACAAACAGGTCGGTTACAAAACTATGTTTTATATGTTACGGCAGGGGTGATCGTATTAATGATCATTCAATCATTTTAACTTTAAAGTCTGAATAGGGGAGAGGATGGAAAATATTCTCAGTTTAATTGTTTGGTTGCCTATTATAGGTATAAGTATTATCGCGTTTATTCCGCGTGGAAAAGATAATCTAATCAGGATTATATCCGCAATAACTACAGGAATTCAATTTTTATTGACTTTGGTGCTTTGGGGCGGTTTTGACAAAAATATTGGCTCTATGCAATTTATGGAGAGGTTAGATTGGATTCCCTCTCTTAATATTTCGTATATACTTGGGGTTGATGGTTTAAGCCTACCAATGGTGATTCTAACAGGTCTTCTATTTTTTATTGGTGTATTTGTTAGTTGGAGTATTGAAAAAGCTGTTAAGGGATATTATGCCTTATTTTTGCTATTAAATGTAGGGGTCATGGGGGTATTTCTAAGTCTTGACTTCTTTTTATTTTATGTTTTTTGGGAAGTGATGTTACTTCCAATGTATTTTTTAATTGGAATGTGGGGTGGGCCTCAGAGAGAATATGCTGCAATTAAATTCTTCCTTTACACTCTTTTTGGTTCTGTTTTAATGCTGATTGGTGTTCTTGGTCTTTATTTTACCTGTGGTCAAACATTCGATATTTTGGAGCTACAGCAAGTTGCTCCAACAGCCTTGAATGGTGTTTTATGGTGGGGCATTAGTGCTATTAAAATAATATGGGTTCTTTTATTTATTGGTTTTGCTATTAAAGTTCCTGTCTTTCCATTTCATACATGGTTACCTCTCGCTCATGTTGAAGCGCCAACTGCAATTTCCGTATTGCTTGCCGGGATTTTATTAAAACTAGGAGTTTATGGTATTCTCAGAGTTAATTATGGTCTTATGCCTGATGGAGTCTATTGGTTTTCTGGAGCGCTAGCATTTTTAGGGCTTATTAATGTCATATGGGGAGGTCTATGTGCCCTGGCCCAAACTGATCTAAAAAAATTAGTTGCATATTCTAGTGTTAATCATATGGGGTATTCTTTGATTGGAATGGCTGCAGTTATTGCTGCTGGAGAGTCAAATGGTTTTAATCTTAAGGCGGCACAAGCTGGCCTTGGAGGTGCTGTTTTTCAAATGTTTAATCATGGTACAATTTCTGCTATGTTATTCATACTTGTTGGTGTTATTTACGATAGAGCTCATCATAGAGAAATAGAGGGTTTTGGTGGTTTAGCAAGTCAAATGCCAGTGTATACAGGAATTACGGCTATAGCTTTTTTTGCAGGTCTTGGGCTACCTGGTTTATCAGGATTCGTAAGCGAGGCAATGTGTTTCATAGGGGCTTTTCCAGTTTATAAAGGAATTGTTATTGCTTCAACAATTGGAATCTTACTCAATGCAGCATATTTTTTATGGGCCTTCCAAAGAGTTTTCTTTGGTAAGCTTAATGAAAAGTATGTAGATATACCCGAAATCAATAAGAGAGAGCTGTTTACCGTTGTACCACTTTTAGTTATAACATTATTTTTTGGAATTTATCCAGCACCATATTTAGACGCTATTTCTAGCACTATGAACTTGATAATTGAGCATGTCGTTTCATTATCAACATTAGCAACTATGTAAAGACACCCATCTATGAATAATCTACAAAGCTTACAATATTATTATCCTGAAATCATGCTTACGCTTCTGATTTTAGTTAGTATTATTTACGATCTATTTCTAGATAAATCAAAGTCTGGTAGGGTTGGAATTGTATTGATTTTAGGTCTTGTCGCTGTAGCTTTCTCCTTAATCAGCCAAGATGAAAAAATTACATCGCTTTTTACAAACGCTGTCGTAAAAGACCCTTTTTCCCAGTTTTTTAAAATCACAATTATTTTAGCTACCATAATTGTTTCTGTCGTCAGTTTGGAGAATGATGAGCTGAAAATATACAGAAAAGGAGAATATTTCACTCTTTTAGGGATAGTTACATTCGGTCTTTTTTTGATGGTCTCTGCAATAGATTTAATAATGTTATACTTGTCAATCGAGATAGTCTCTATTGTCTCTTTTGTTCTTGCGGGGTATCTCAAGCAAAATACGCGTTCGAATGAAGCAGCTCTTAAATATGTCGTATATGGTGGGTTTTCTTCAGGGGTTATGTTGTTTGGTTTAAGTTACATTTTTGGGCTAACAGGTAGTACAAATTATTTCGAAGTCCAACAATCTCTATCTAATCTTCCTCCACAATCAAACGCTGCTCTAATTATTGCGATTATAATGATGCTAGCAGGTTTTGGATATAAAATTTCAGCTGTACCATTTCATTTTTGGACTCCAGATGTGTACGAAGGTTCTCCTACAACTATTACAGCCTTTTTATCTGTTGCTCCAAAAGCAGGAGCTTTTGCTATGATGATTAGATTTTTTAATCAAGTACTAGCTGATGGTAGCGCAATGCAAGGACTTGAGAATAGTTCATTAACAGAAATACCGTGGGCTCAAATTTTAAGTATAATGGCTATTATTACTATGACCCTTGGAAATATTGTGGCTATCCAGCAAGATAGTATTAAGCGAATGCTAGCATACTCAAGTGTTGCTCATGCTGGCTACATGTTGCTAGCTATGCCTGTTATGTCTGGAGAGAGCATCTATGCAATTATGATATATTTAATTGTTTATTTATTCATGAATTTAGGAGCTTTTTCGATAGTTGTATTAGTCAAAAATAAAACAGGTGGAGAATCCTTTGAAGATTTTAAGGGTTTGGGTTGGGAAATGCCATTAGTTGGAGCCATAATGACCCTATTTATGGTTTCATTAACAGGGCTTCCTCCAACGGCAGGTTTCATAGGAAAATTCTATATTTTTGCATCTCTGATCAAGGGAGGCGAACCATTTTATTATTTAGTATTTATTGGGGCAATCAATAGTGTTATTTCTCTCTATTATTACTTGAAAGTTGTTAAAATAATGTACTTTTCTGGAAAACAAAATGATGCACCAAAAGCCCCTGGGGCTGTAATGGTTTCTATTCTTTTATTAACTGGACTACCTACAATATTGCTAGGTATATATTGGGTCCCTCTTGCAACTTGGGTTCAAAATTCATTAGTATTTTTCATACAAACCATTTAAGATTAAAAAATTGAAACAAATCGTTCTTAAGAAAGGCCATAATATCAGGATTACGGGTGTTCCATCTTCAGATTCTCTCACTTTGGTAACGTCGAAAAAAATCGGGGTTTCACCGAATTCATTTAGAAATGTGAAGCCTAAATTAATGGTGTCAGAAGGGGATACTGTAAAAATTGGTACACCTTTATTTTATGATAAAACAAAACCTAAAGTGAAATGGGCTTCTCCAGCTAGTGGAAATGTTTCAAAAATCATTTATGGCTCTAGAAGAGTTATTGAAAGGATTGAAATTGAAGTTGATGGTGAAGAAAAAATTATAAATGATTTAAAAACCGTTCAAAATTTAGATACTGCATCTAGAAATGATATTCTTAAGTTCCTTTTAGATGCAAACCTATTTCATCTAATTAGAGAAAGACCGTTTAATAGGGTTCCTAGCCCGGACAAAGAACCAAGAGATATATTTATTTCAGGTCTTAATACAGGCCCAATTGCTGTAAATCTGACTAAAACGATCACTGAGAATAAGGTTACATTTCAGAAAGCTTTAACAGCAATATCAAAATTAACAACTGGTAAAACATATTTTACTTCAAGCCAAAATCATAATTTTAAAAATATTGAAAACCAGATTATTTCTGGTCCACATCCTGCTGGAAACGTAGGTATACAAATCCATCATACAAAACCTTTGAAACCAAATGATACTATTTGGACTATTGATGCCCAGCACCTTTTAACAATAGGCAGACTCTTTGAAACCGGATCATATAATCCCTCTATGGTTGTAAGTGTGGGTGGATCTGGTGCACTGGCTCCTTTTACAGCTGAGGTAAATACAGGTGTACAGATAAAAAATCTTATTGATAATCAAAACTTGAATAAACAAAAGATAAGGCTTGTCTCTGGTGATGTTTTAACTGGGGAATCAACATCTCAAAATGATTTCCTAGGTTTTTATGACTCTACATTATCAATTATAAATGACACAGTAGAGAGACCTTTTTTAGGGATGTTGTCTATTGGGAATAGTTCGACAAAATATAGTTTGGCAAGAGTATTTCTTAGGTTGACAGACAAATTATTTAATTTTACAACTGCTCAAAACGGAGAGTTAAGGCCGATGGTTCCGATAAGTGCATGGGAAAAAGTATTACCAATGGATATATTTCCAAATGAACTATATCGAGCAATTTTAGCTGAAGATATTGAAGAAATGGAAAAGCTGGGTATTTGGGAATGCGATGATGAAGATTTTGCTCTATGCTCTTTTTCTTGTCCGAGTAAGATAGATGTTGGTAAAGTAATCCGTGATGGTTTAAATCTTATTGAGGCGGAGGCATAATAAAATGAAATGGCTTAGGAATTTATTGGATAAAGTCGCACCTTTATTTGAAAAAGATGGAAAGTTAGAAGCCCTTCATCCTCTTTATGAGGCAACAGATACTATTCTTTTTAGCACAGATGAAAAAACACATAGTGGACCACATATTAAAGATAGCATAGATATTAAAAGAGTTATGATACTTGTAGTTATATCTTTAATACCTTGTTACATTTTCGGAGCTTTGAATATTGGGTATCAAGAATCTTTAACTTTTGGTACATCATCAGACTGGAAAACAAATTTATTCTCTGGTTTACTTAAAATTGGTCCGATTCTCGCCATTACATTTGCAACTGGTGCTTTTTGGGAAGTCTTGTTTGCTGTAGTAAGGAAACATTCTATCTCAGAAGGATTTTTGGTAACCTGTGCCCTAATACCCTTAACGCTCCCTGCCACAATTCCTCTCTGGCAAGTCGCTATTGGGACGAGCTTTGGTATTGTTATAGGAAAAGAAATTTTTGGTGGTGTTGGTATGAATATCTTTAATCCAGCACTTACAACAAGAGCATTTCTCTACTTTACCTATCCTGCACAAATTTCTGGAGATAAAGTTTGGGCTATTGCTCCGGATGGATACTCCGGTGCAACTGCTTTGAGTATACCTGCTGGCCAACTAGATACAAATGCGGTCACTCTTTTAAATGAAGCATCTATGAATACAGTCTTTGATTTTTCATGGTTTAATATGCTTATCGGTTGGATTCCAGGATCAATTGGTGAAACAAATAAAATAATAATTATTTTTTCAGCTCTTTTCTTAGTATTTACCGGCATTACTTCTTGGAGGATTATGATTGGTTCAGTTCTTGGACTGGTTTGTACTGCTTTTTTAACTAATCTTATGTCACCATATTCCTCAAATACAATGCTGACAATTCCGCCTCATTATCATCTTGTAATGGGTAGTTTTCTTTTTGGTACAGTATTTATGGCTACCGAACCAGTCACAAGTTCCCACACTGAATTAGGGAAATGGTATTACGGCTTTTTCATTGGAATGTTAACGGTGATAATTCGTAGTATTAATCCCGCATATCCTGAAGGAATTATGCTGGCAATTTTATTGATGAATGCTTTTGCACCTCTAATTGACTATTTTGTAATTAAAAGTAATGTTAAGAAAAGAATGATAAGATATGCGCAGTAACTCATACACTCTAATTTTTACATCAATAATAACCATATTTTTCGGTTTTCTTTTATCAGTTGCCGCTACCAGTTTGAAGCCATTGCAAGATATTAATATCGAAATAGACATGAAAAAAAATATTTTAGGAGCATTAGGTATCGAGCCTAAAAATTCCAAAAAATGGTCTATTGAAGAGGTTCAAAAAGTTTACAAAGAAAATATTGTTGGAATAGTTCTAGATAAAAATGGTTATGAAACTGATAAGAATCCAAAAAATATTGATGCAGAGAAAGATATGAATTTCTTTCCGATTTATATTCACAAAACGGATAATAATATCAATGGTTATGTGATTCCGATTTCAGGGAAAGGATTGTGGTCAACTCTTTACGGTTACTTTGCAATTGAACCTGACTGTGAAACTGCAAAAGGGATTACTTTCTATAAACATGGCGAAACTCCTGGTTTAGGTGGTGAAGTAGAAAAAAAATGGTTCCAAGATAATTTCAAAGGTAAAAAGTTTATCGATGATAATAATTCTCTTGTTGGGATCCAAGTTGTGAAAGGTAGCGTAGATGAGACTTCAAAAGAAGCTTATCGCCAAGTTGATGGTATTTCTGGTGCAACTATAACCAGTAAAGGTCTAGAAGTTTTTCTGAAAGAGGATCTTGCAAAGTATCAGGCCTATTTCAATTTAAATAAAGAGGTAATTGGCTAATGGCTCTGCTTAATAAAAAATCCAAACAAGCATTCACAGACCCTTTAATGGCGAATAATCCCATCAGTCTTCAAGTTCTAGGTATCTGCTCTGCTCTAGCTGTTACCGTACAAGTACAAACTGCTGTAGTTATGACATTAGCGGTAATAGCGGTTTTAGCTGCATCAAATACAACAATATCGTTATTAAGAAATAAGATCCCAGGGAAAGTGAGAATAATAATCCAGCTTTCAGTTATTGCAACACTTGTTATTGTGATTGACCAAATTTTAAAAGCATACATGTATGACATGAGTAGACAATTATCCGTTTTTATAGCTCTGATAATTACAAATTGTATAGTGATGGGTAGAGCTGAGGCTTTTGCAATGCAAAATAACCCTAAAGACTCTTTCCTTGATGGAGTTGGAAATGGATTAGGATATGGTGGAATACTTATATCGGTGGCCGTTTTTAGAGAGTTACTAGGGAACGGTTCATTATATGGAATACAAATTATGCCTGAATTTTTATATTCTTATGGTTACGAAAATATGGGTCTAATGGTTCTTGCGCCTGGTGCTTTCGTGATATTGGGTCTAATAGTTTGGTTGCATCGAATTTTTGCAGGTATTGAAGGTGAATAGATGAGTATGGAACATTATATTAGTCTTTTCACGAGATCTGTATTTATTGATAATATGATTCTAGCATATTTTTTAGGTATGTGCTCATTTCTAGCAATATCAAAAAAAATTGATACTTCTATCGGCCTAGGTTTTGCTGTTGTTTTTGTTCTTACTGTTACTGCACCGCTCAATTGGATAGTTCATCAATATCTATTGATGGATGGAGCTTTAGCTTGGGCTGGCTTTCCAGATGCAGATTTAAGTTTTCTGAATTATATTATATTCATAGCCGTTATAGCTACTGCTGTTCAGTTGGTTGAAATGGCCTTAGATAAATTTTCTCCAGTTTTATATAATAATTTAGGTATTTTTCTTCCCTTAATTGCTGTTAATTGTTCAATTCTGGGTGGATCAATGTTTATGGTAGAAAGAAAATATAATTTCACCGAAACTATTGTTTACGGTTTTGGATCTGGAGTTGGATTCTTATTAGCTATTGCTGCAATGGCAGCAATAAGACAGAGGTTAAGATATTCAAATGTACCAAAAGAGTTAAGAGGTGTTGGAATTACGATGCTCTTAACTGGGTTACTTTCAATGGCCTTTATGGCTTTTAGTGGGATAGATTTATAATGGAACAGATTATACTTGGTGTCACAGTAGTCTCAGCGGTAATAATTTCTCTTGTATTAGTTATTAACTTCGCTGAAGGTAAACTTTTACCGCAAGGAAATATCTCTATATTAATTAATGATGATACAGAAAACGAAGTTAAAACACGTCCAGGATCTACACTTTTAAACGTTCTTTCCAACCAAACCATTTTTCTTCCCTCAGCTTGTGGTGGAGGTGGGACTTGTGCTATGTGTAAATGTCAAGTTTTTGAGGGTGGCGGAGATATTCTTTCAACTGAAACTAGTCATATCACAAGAAGCGAAGCTAAAGATAATTGGCGCTTAGCATGTCAAGTTAAAGTTAAAGAAGACATGAAGATTCAAGTTCCTGAAGAAATCTTTAGCATTCAAAAATGGGAATGCACTGTTGAATCTAATGAAAATGTAGCTACTTTTATAAAAGAATTAGTTCTAAATCTACCTGAAGGTGAAAATTTAAATTTTCAAGCTGGTGGTTATATTCAAATTGACATTCCTGAATACCATGATTTAAAATTTAGTAATTTTAGCGTGGAAGATGAATATCACCCAGATTGGGATAAATTTAAGATATGGGATTTGGTTGCACACAATGATGAACCTGTTTTTAGAGCATATTCTATGGCTAATCACCCAGCCGAAGGGAATAGAGTCATGCTTAATGTTCGCATAGCAACTCCCCCACCTCCACTTTGGAATGAAGCACCACCGGGTCTAGCTTCCTCTTATATTTTTAATTTAAAACCTGGAGATAAGGTTACTGTTTCAGGACCATATGGAGAGTTCTTTATAAAGGATACAGATAGAGAAATGGTTTATATTGGTGGCGGAGCGGGTATGGCACCGATGAGATCACATCTATTTCATCTCTTCAATACTTTGAAATCAGGCAGGAAAGTATCTTTCTGGTATGGAGCAAGGTCCGTACGTGAAATGTTTTATGATGATCAGTTTAAAAAAATAGATGCTGAATTTCCAAATTTTTCTTACAATGTAGCTCTTTCTGAGCCTATGGAAGAAGATAATTGGACTGGTTCCACTGGTTTTATTCATCAAGTCTTACATGATGAATATCTATCAAAGCATGAGGATCCAACAGAAATTGAATATTACATGTGTGGACCACCACCAATGATCAATGCTTGCGATAACATGCTAGATAATTTAGGTGTAGAAAAAGAAATGATCGCGTATGATAGCTTTGGTTAAATTATTAAAAAAAATACCAATTAAAGAAGCCCATATTTTTGTGGGCTTCTTTTTTTTATCATTTAGTTGTTCTTCACCCAGTTCTATTTCAAAGATAAGTGGTTACACGATGGGTACTTCGTATACAATAAAAATAAATGCAGAAGTAGGAAGCACTGTTATAGAAGGTCTTAAATTTTCTATTGATTCGTTATTAATTGATTTGAATAAAAAATTAAGCACTTGGGATATCAACAGCGAGGTGACTAGGTTTAATAATTCTTTAAGCTTAAAAGGCTTCTCTCTTTCTAATGATTTCATGAACGTATTGAAATGTTCTCAAAAAATTGCATCCCAGACAGATGGCTATTTTGATGTAACAATATTTGATCTAATGTCTTTTTGGGGTTTTGGGCCATCTCCCCAAGACAAGCCGTTTAAAATAGATAAAATTAAATCAATTTTAAACTATACGGGGTATAATTTTTTAAAACTAGAAGAGAAAGCCTACAAGCTAAATCCTTTATTGAAAGTTGATTTAAATGCTATTGCTAAAGGCTATGGTGTTGATAAAGTTTTTCAATTTATAAGTGATCAAGGGTTTGATAATTTTTTAATTGAAATTGGAGGTGAGGTAAGAGCTCAGGGAATCAACTCTAGCGGAAATTTATGGATGGTTGGTATTGAGCCTCCAATATTAAAAAAACAATCACAAACAAAATTTGCTGCTATTATTGAACTTAATGGAAACTCAATGGCCACCTCAGGAAACTATAGAAATTATATTGAACATAATGGGAAGATTTTAGGGCATACTATTAATCCAAAAATTGGATATCCTATAAATTCAAACATTTTATCTGTTACTACTTTTTCAGAATCTTGTATGGTTTCTGATGCCTGGGCTACCGCTTTAATGACAATGGAATATGAAAAAGGACTTGAATTTTTAAAAAAAGTTAAGGGTGTTAATGCATTGTGGGTTTTAGATGAGAATGGTGTACTCAAAATTAAAAAATACGGAGAAATTAAAATAATAGATTCAATTTATGCTATATCTGATTAGATAATGATTCATTTTTTAAATCACATTTTTCCTGCTCCCCTCCACAAATGCTACAGTCTCCAGAATTACCTAGGCTTCCACACGAACCAGACAATGGTTTTTTATTAAAAATAACACCGACAGCCATGCCTGCAATTGCGATACATAAAATTAAAATTCCAATGAAGATTTCCATTTATAAATTTAACTTTATTTATTAACTCTAGTTATTCAAAAAAATGCGATGATATTTTCATTTTTAGTATGTTTATATGTAATTTTGCCACAAGAAAATTCAAAAACAACGACATAAAATAATGAAAAATAAACTTATTAGTATCTTTACACTCTTAATCCTCCAAACCATCATGTTTGGTGCGGATGTAGGTCATGGTTCTCCACCTCATCTCTCCGGAGAAAATTTAGCTATCTTTTGGATAATACCATTTGTTGGTATTCTTCTTTCAATAGCAATCTTACCATTGGTCGCTGCTGAGTTTTGGCATCACAATTTTGGCAAGATATCATTATTTTGGGGAATAAGTCTAATTTTACCTTTTCTTTTTGCATTTGGTATTGAAATTACTCTTTATGAACTTTTGCACGTGGGCTTACTGGAGTATGTCCCCTTTATTATTCTATTGCTATCTCTATTTACAATTTCTGGTGGAGTTTGTCTAAAAGGTTCATTAGTGGGAACTCCAATATTAAATACGGGGATTATTTTCATCGGTACAGTATTAGCAAGTTGGATGGGTACAACTGGAGCTGCAATGCTATTAATTCGACCTCTAATCAGAGCAAATGCATTCAGGAAGAAAAAAGTTCATATTATTGTATTTTTTATATTTCTAGTTGCTAACATTGGAGGTTCATTAACACCTCTAGGTGATCCTCCTCTTTTTTTAGGTTTCCTAAAGGGAGTTGATTTTTTCTGGACAACATCCGCAATGTTATATCCAATGATCTTTATGTCTATAGCATTGCTGATAATTTTCTACATACTCGATAGTTATTATTTTAAAAATGAAAAAATAGAAGAATCTCAATCGGAAAATTCAGAAAAGCTTAGCATAGAAGGTTCTTTCAATCTTCTCCTTCTTATTGGTGTTATAGTTGGAGTTTTGATTTCCGGATTTTGGAAACCTGGATATCAAATAGTTATTTATCATGTTGGGGTAGAAATACAAAACTTAATAAGAGATATTCTTCTGCTTTCCTTAACCTATGCAAGTTGGTCATATACTTCGAAATCTATTCGTGATGCTAATGAATATACTTGGTTTCCAATTATTGAAGTTGGTAAGCTTTTTGCTGGAATATTTGTTACAATAATTCCTGCTATTGCAATATTGAAAGCAGGAACAAAAGGTACATTATCTTATGTTGTTTCTTCTGTAACCGATTCTAATGGTGAACCTATAAACTATATGTACTTTTGGTTAACTGGTATTCTATCTAGTTTTCTTGATAATGCACCAACATACCTTGTCTTCTTCAATACGGCAGGGGGAGATCCTATTATCTTAATGAATGAAATGGCAAATACTTTACTTGCAATTTCTGCAGGGGCTGTTTTTATGGGAGCAAATACATATATTGGAAATGCGCCTAATTTCATGGTAAAGTCTATTTCAGAATCATCAGGAATTGACATGCCAAGTTTCTTTGGATATTTATTTAAATGGTCAATTCCTATTCTAATGCCACTATTCATCATTGTCTCATTTTTATTTTTCTAATGAGAATCACAAAAGTTACAACAAAAACAGGTGATTCAGGCCAGACTGGGTTGGGAAACGGGGAACGTATTTCAAAAAACAGCATAAGAATCCATGCTATGGGTTCAATTGATAAGTTAAATTCATTTATAGGATGGGCTCGTATTGAAACTGATGAAGAACTTTCAAAATCGCTAGAGTGTATCCAACAAGATTTATTCAATTTAGGTGGAGAATTAGCCGTTCCAGATGTCGAAATGAATCTCCTCACTGAAGAAAGACTAACATGGTTAGAACGTAATATTGAAGCTATCAATGATGATCTACCGCCACTTACCGAGTTTATTCTTCCTGGTGGTTCAGAAGGCTGCGCTCGCATACATATCGCCAGAGCAGAATGTCGGGACTCTGAACGTATTGTAGTTGCATTAGGAGAACTCGAAGCAATTCCTCAGCTCCATAAAACTTACTTGAACAGATTGTCGGACTATCTTTTTATTGTCGCTAGAAAATTAAAATTAGATTTAGGAAAAAAAGAAATATCTTGGAGCTATAAGAAATAAGTTGATTTATAAAAACTCCAATATTGATTGGTCTAAAATTGATGCGATAATTAAGAAAGCGCAAAGAATTTTACTCACAACTCATGAAAATCCTGATGGTGATGGTTTAGGAGCTGAAATTGGTATATATTACCATTTAAAAGAGTTTGGGAAAGATGTAAGGATTTTAAATTATTCACCTCTTCCAACTAATTTTGATTTTTTAAACAGTGACAATATTTTTGAAACATATAACGCAACTAATGATGAAAAATGGATATCGAATGTTGACCTAGTTATCGTTTTTGATGTGGGTGACTTTAAAAGAACTCGTACTATAGCTGATGCTGTTAATAGACATAAAATAAAAATTTTGAACATTGACCATCATCCCCACCCCGAAAACCATATTTTTGATCATAATTGTGTTGATTTAAATGCAGCTGCTACGGGTTCGATGGTCTACAGGTATCTGAAGACTAGCAGAGATAAACCTATCGATAAGAAAAGTTTGGAAGGTATATATACCGCCGTAATGACTGATACAGGCTGCTTTAAATATAGTAATACAGACATTGAATGTCATCAAATTGCAATTGAATGTTTAAATGGTGGTGTGGAAACACATAAGATATATCAAAATATTTATGAGAATAGTACAAAACCTCGTATCAAGCTGATGGGAGGATTCTTATCAAATATTAATTATGAACTTAATGGTATGTTTGCATGGTCGCTGGTCACGTTAGAAATGTTGAAAAAAGCAAAAGCCAAGAGAGATGATGTTGAAGGCTTTTCTGATATGGTTCGAAGCATAACTGGAGTTGAAGTTGCTGTAATGATCCTACAGCAAGATGAAAATCTGTGCAGGATAAATTTTAGGTCAAAAGGGAAAATCGTCATAAATGATATCGCTAGAGAATTAGGAGGAGGAGGGCACCCTTTAGCGGCTGGAGCAAAGATAAAAGGCGATATTGAAGCAGTAAGAAATATCGTTATTAATGTGACAATTGAATCATTGAAAAATAAAATTAAATTGATTAAATAGATGAAAATATTTCTCGCTAAAGATGCTGGTTATTGTTTTGGTGTTAGAGATGCAGTTAACTTGGCTTACGATACTGCGGATACACATGGTGAAGTGTATATGTTAGGTACTGTAGTGCATAACGAACGTGTTGTTTCTAACTTAGAAAAAGTTGGTACTAAAGTAGTTAAGTCTTTAGACGAAGTTCCTAAAGATAAACCTGTTTTATTTCGAGCGCATGGGACTCCTCCTAGTGTTTGGGATGAGGCAAAAAGTAAAAATTTAAACCTAATTGATGCAACCTGTCCTCTTGTTGTAGACATTCATCATGAAATTAAAAAGTTAGAAGAGGAAGGTAGAAAAACTATTATCATTGGAGACCACGGGCATGATGAAGTTTCGGCTATTGCGGCACAAGTTTCTGCCCCTATTATTGTTTCAAATATTAATGAAGCTAATAATTTAAGAAAAATGAAAAGAGCAGGAGTTGTTAGCCAATCAACACAAATGATTGAAAATGTTCAAGATATTATTAACATATTAATGGAAAAGGTTTTTGATCTTCGGTTCGTAAATACTATTTGTTTTCCGACAAGAAGAAACCATAGCCAAATTAAAGAACTAGCAAAAAATTGTGATTTAATGATAGTTATAGGATCATTCACCAGTGCTAATTCAAAAAGATTAACTCAACTATCTCTTGAGAGAAATAAAAAGACATACCAAGTTACAAATGCCTTAGAACTTGACAAAAAATGGTTTAAAAATATTGAAAATGTAGGTATTTCAGCTGGAGCAAGCACTCCTGATGAGATCATTGAAGAAGTTGTTGCTCGTATAAAAAAAATCGGTAAAATCACCGAAAAGGAAATTATTTATGAATGATTCATTTGCGTTAAAAGTTGGTCTAGCCGAAATGCTCAAAGGTGGGGTTATTATGGATGTTACAAACAAAGATCAAGCTAAAATAGCAGAAGATGCTGGAGCTTGTGCAGTAATGGCATTAGAGCGAATACCTGCTGATATTCGTAGAGATGGTGGAATTGCAAGGATGAGTGATCCTGAAATGATACAAGGAATTCAAAATTCTGTTTCAATTCCTGTAATGGCAAAATGTAGAATTGGTCACTTTGCAGAGGCTCAAGTTTTAGAATCTCTCGAAGTTGATTTTATTGATGAGAGTGAAGTTCTCACCCCCGCAGACGAACATAATCATGTCTGGAAACATGATTTCAAGGTACCATTTGTATGTGGTTGCAGAAACCTTGGTGAAGCATTGCGTCGCATAAGTGAAGGTGCAGCAATGATTAGAACAAAAGGAGAGGCTGGTAGCGGTAATATTGTAGAAGCCGTTAGGCACATGAGGACCGTGATGACTGAAATAAAAAGAGTTACAAGATTAGACCAAGAAGAATTAGTTGCAGAGGCAAAGCATCTGGGCGCATCTTTATCTCTGTTACAAGAAGTTGCTAAAACTGGAAAGTTACCTGTCCCTAATTTTGCGGCTGGAGGTATTGCTACACCGGCAGATGCTTCGTTAATGATGCAATTAGGTGCGGAAACAGTTTTTGTAGGTTCAGGAATTTTTAAAAGTGATGACCCAATATCGAGGGCAAAAGCGGTGGTTAAAGCTACTGCTAATTATGATGATTCTAAAATTGTTGCAAAAGCCAGTACCGGACTTAAAAAAGCAATGAAAGGGCTTGATATCTCTGAAATTCCTGAAGATGAAAGAATGCAAGAGAGAGGCTGGTAATCAAAGTTGGTGTTCTTGAATTGCAAGGTGGCTTTGCATTGCATAGTAAAATACTGAGTGAATTAGGTATTGAGTCTGTTCCTGTAAAAAAGAGTAGCCATCTAGAATCAATTGAAGGTTTAATTATCCCTGGTGGTGAGTCATCAACAATTTCTCTTTTGATTGAATCTAATGAACTTTTTGATCCAATTAAACATTTTAGTCAATACAATCCAGTGATGGGGACTTGCGCTGGGCTTATTATGATGTCCAAAAGATGTAATGATAAAAGAATAAGAACGTTTGGTTTATTAGATGTGAATGTTTCAAGAAATGCTTATGGCCGTCAAATCTATTCTGAAAATAAATTAGTTGATTTTTTTTTTGGAGATATAAAAATAAAAAAAGTTCCAACGACACTAATTCGTGCACCTCAAATTACCAAGTTAGGCGAAAACTTATTGGTATTAGGAAGTGTTGATTCAAAACCAATAGCTATATTAAATAATCATTTTTTAGGATTAACATTTCATCCTGAATTAGATGGGATTAAAATATTTCATGAAGTACTTTTTAACCCTAATAGTAAAGTTTATTACAAGAAAATAAGTAAAGGATATGAAACTTAAATATTTAGATAAAATAAAAAATCCAGATTATATCAGGAAGCTTGGAGAGAATGAACTTCTTGAACTTTGTGATGAACTAAGAGCTTATACGATAGAGACAATCACACAAATTGGAGGCCATCTTGCTCCAACTCTAGGAGTAATAGAAATTACTGTCGCTTTACATTATGTTTTCAATACACCCAAAGATAAGCTAGTGTGGGATGTAGGTCACCAAGGATATGCTCATAAACTTCTTACAGGTAGATTTGATCAGTTCCCTACGATAAGGCAATACGAAGGATTAAGTGGATTTCTTAAACGATCTGAAAGTGAATATGATGTAATAGGTGCGGGACATGCCTCTACCTCTATCTCTGCAGCCTTAGGACTTGCTGAAGCAAGGAGGCAGAAAAATGAAGATTTTAGAGTCGGTGCTATAATTGGAGACGGGTCAATGACTGGTGGTTTGGCATATGAAGCCATAAATAATGCAGGTCACTTGGGTAAACAATTATTAGTAGTTTTAAATGATAATGAAATGTCAATTAGTCCCAATGTAGGAGCAGTTTCTAGATATTTCACAAGATTAATCTCAAATCCAATATATAATAGAGTTAGAAATGAGTTCTGGGACCTTACGGGAAAGTTGCCCATTGCAAGTGGTAAAACCAGATCATTAGTAAAAAAAATAGAAGAAAGTCTCAAAAGTTTATTAGTACCCGGTATTTTATTTGATGAATTAGGATTTCGCTATTTTGGACCGATTGACGGACACGACCTTAAGGAAGTAATAAAAACACTTGAGAATATTAAAGATATACAAAACCCAGTACTTTTACACGTTTTAACTAAGAAAGGTAAAGGTATGGTTTCAACGAATGTTGATAATCAAGATTATCACAATGACGCAGTGAAATTTCATGCTGTAAAGCCAAATGGAAATACAAAGCCTAAAGATAAAATTGAAAGTGAAATTGGAGATAGTATTGCTCCAAGCTTCCAAGATGTATTTGGAAAGCTCGTTTGTGAAGTTGCAAGAAATAGAAAAGATACAGTATGTATTACTGCAGCAATGCGTGAGGGAACAGGTCTAGTCCCTTACTCAAAAGAATTCCCGGATAGGTACTATGATGTCGGAATAGCGGAAGGACATGGTATTACTTTTGCTTCAGGACTAGCAGCTGAAGGAATAAGACCTATTGCTGCAATTTATTCAACTTTTCTTCAAAGAGCATATGATCATATTGTACATGATTGTGCAATACAGCACCTCCCTGTAATATTTTGTATGGATAGGGCAGGCATAGCTGGTGAAGATGGACCCACTCACCATGGTGCACTTGATATAGCTTATTTAAGATGCATTCAAGACCTAATTGTTACAGCACCTAAAAATGGAAATGAATTCAGATCTCTTTTATATACAGCATTAAATATAAAAGATAAACCATTTACAATAAGGTACCCCAAAACAAGCTCTATTGAGTTCAACGAACAAGGACAAAGTGAACTTATACCAGTAGGCTCATGGGAGACTTGTCAAAAAGGAACAGATGTTGCTATATTGGCTGTAGGTCCAATGGTATATACATCAATTGAAGCCTCAGAGAGGTTGAAGAAAAAGAATATTTCTTGTGAAATAGTTAATTGTAGATTTATAAAACCAATGGATACTTCTGTACTTGAATCCATAAAAAATCGTTTTCATAAAATAATAACAATTGAAGAAGGTGTTATTACAGGTGGATTTGGTGATGGTGTGGCTAGTTGGTTGTTAGATAAAGGTTTCAATGGGACACTCAAGCGACTCGGGTTACCCGATCAATTTGTAGAGCACGGTCCTAGGGATAAAATTTTATCTACCCTTAGTCTGGATGTTCAAGGTATTGAAAGTAGTATTATTGCACTAATTACAGATAAAAAAGGAAAATAAAAACATCATGGAAAAGCAGCTAGAGTTATTTTCAAAATCTCATAAAATTTGGGAAAACGAAATAGGTTTAGCAGGAAGTCGTAATATCGATTTTAAAACTCTTTCCGGTGAATTATTAGAAACATGCTATTTTCCTAAAAATCCATCAAAAGATTATATGGAAAAAATTGGTTTTCCAGGGCAATTCCCTTATACAAGAGGTGTTCATGCAAATCTTTACAGGGGAAAGCTTTGGACGATGAGACAGTTTGCTGGCTTCGGAAGCCCAGAAGAAACAAATACAAGGTTTAAGAAATTACTTAGCAAGGGGCAAACAGGTCTTTCAGTTGCTTATGATATGCCAACTTTAATGGGTTATGATCCAGATCACCCTTTTTCTAATGGAGAGGTTGGAAAATGTGGAGTAAGTATTTTTTCTTTAGAGGAAATGGAATTATTATTTGAAAATATTAGTTTAAGCGATATCTCTGTATCTCAAACTATTAATGGGCCTGCAATTATTTTATTAGCATTTTACATTGCCGCAGCAGAAAACCAAGGCGTTGACTTAAAAAAGATTCAAGGAACTTTACAAAATGATATCTTAAAAGAATTTACAGCCCAAAAAGAATGGATATTCCCACCAAGGCCCTCAATGAGAATTATAACAGATATGCTGTCTTATTGCACTGAAAAAATGCCTAAATACAATACAATATCCATCAGTGGATACCATATAAGAGAAGCTGGGTCAACAGCAGCTCAAGAACTAGCTTTTACATTAGCTGACGGTTTTTCTTACATAGAGCATGCTTTGGATGCAGGTTTGGACATAGACCAATTTGCACCTAGACTGTCTTTCTTCTTTAATTCTCATTTAGACTTTTTTGAAGAAATTGCAAAATTTAGAGCTGCGCGAAGAATTTGGGCTAAAAGATTAAGAAACAAATATAATGCTAAAGATGAACGTTCCTTAAAACTTCGCTTTCATACACAAACCGCAGGATGTAGTCTTACTGCTCAGCAACCAGAAATCAACATTGCAAGAACCGGTTTTCAAGCTTTAGCTGGAGTTCTTGGAGGTACTCAAAGTCTACATACAAATTCAATGGATGAGACTTTAGCTTTGCCATCTGAAAAGGCAGCTGAAATTGCATTAAGAACGCAACAATTAATTGCTTTTGAAACTGGTGCATCAAATGTTGTGGATCCCCTTGGTGGTTCTTATTTTATTGAGAATTTAACGGATAAAATTGAGGAAAAAGCAGAGACATATTTTACAGAGATTGATAATCTAGGTGGAGTAATAAATGCGATTGAGGATGGATATTTTCAAAGAGAAATTTCTATGGCAGCCTCGGACTATCAGAGTAAAATTGATAATAAAGATAGAATTGTAGTAGGTGTTAATAAATTTGTGAATAAAAATGAAGAAATTGATATACCAATTTTAGAGATAAGTTCAAAGATAGAAAAAAAGCAAAAAGCTAAATTAGCTTCTTTGAAAAAAAATAGAAGCTCAAAAAAAGTTCAAAGTAAACTTGAAGTTATAACTGAAACATGTAAAGGAAATTCAAATTTAATGGTTCCAGTCATTGAGGCTGCAAAAGAGGGCGCTACGCTCGGAGAAATTGTTACAGCTATGAAAACAGTCTTTGGTGAATGGGAAGAATCTTCAACTTTTTAAATTATTGACAAATAAATTATCAGGAGATTGTAATCGATGGAAAGAAAAATAGTTCATGTCATTGGGACAGGTACAATTGGAGAGCCATTAATAGGGCTATTATGTGATTATGAAGATCAATTAGGTATTGATGAAGTTACATTCCATAAAAATTCAGCATTAAAAGATGACAGATCTAAAATTATAGATCTCTTAAAAAGAGGAGCGCGACTTTCCGTAGATGATGGAAAGCAAAGAGAATTTAAAAAATTAGGCATGGATCCAGATTTCGAAAGTATTGAATCAATAAAAAGAGCATCAGTAGTTATTGACTGTACTCCTAGTGGGGTAGGTCATTCAAATAAACTGAATTATTACGATAATTTTAAAAATGATGTGAAAGGGTTTTTAGCACAAGGAAGTGAGGATGGTTTTGGGAAAAAATATGCAAGAGGAATAAATGATAAAGCATTAACTTCATCGGATCAATTCATTCAAATAGTTTCTTGTAATACCCATAACATATCATGCATAACTAACACGCTCACCTTAAATGAAGATCCTGATAATTTGATAGAGGGCAAATATTTATGTGTCAGGAGGGCAAATGACCTTAGCCAACCTGAAAGTTTTATACCTTCACCGCAAGTTGGTGTTCACAATGATATGCAATATGGATCTCATCACGCAGCGGATGCAGCAGGTCTTTTTTCAACACTTGGGATGGACTTAAATCTTTTCTCATCAGCAATGAAAGTAAATAGTCAATATATGCATGTATTATGGTTTAATTTAAAAGTGAAAGAACCAACTACTCTAGTATCTGTAAAAGAAAAACTTCATAATAATGATCATGTTGCAATGACAAATAAAGATTTAACTAGCACGGTCTTTTCTTTTGGAAGAGATCATGGTCATTATGGAAGGATAATGAACCAAACAGTAGTTGTTGAACAATCATTACATGTTAAAAATGAGCACGAAATTTCAGGTTTTTGTTTTACGCCTCAAGATGGAAATTCTATATTAAGTTCTATTTCAGCTGCAGAATGGTTTCTTTACCCTCATTCCTATGAAGATAAAATCCAGTGTCTTTCAAATCTCTTTTTTAATACCATTTAATATTTTTTGAATGGATGAAATCTCGAACATCAATTAAAAAAGATCCTTTTTTTGATCTATTTTCTTCTTCTCTTTCTAGCTTTGATAATTTAAATCTTAGAAAAAAAATTCTTATAGCTGTTTCAGGTGGGTTAGATTCTGTTGCATTACTTCATCTATTGAATGCTGATAAGAAACATGACCTATACGTAGCTCATGTTAATCACAAAATACGGCCAAATAGCGATAAAGATCAAATTTTTGTTGAAAAATTGGCCTTTGATTTTAGAATTCCTATTTTCACTAAAATCTTAGATCTTTCTTCAAAGAATAAAAATATTAGTCTTGAAGAATGGGGAAGAGAAATGAGATATTCTTTTTTCAATCAGATACAAAAAAAATATAAAATGGATGTTATTATGACCGCACATCATGGTAATGATCAGGTAGAAACATTGCTTTTAAACTTAAGTAGAAAAACTGGTGTTGCAGGATTACGAGGCATTGCTAAAAAGAAAAACAATCTTATCAGGCCAATGCTTGATTTTAGTCGTAAAAATATATTTAATTTTGTAGGAAGAAATAAAATTGAATTTGTTGAAGACCATACAAATAAAGACACTTCCATCCCCAGGAATTTTATCCGGGGAAAAGTGATTAAACCATGGGAAAATAAAGATCAAAAAATAGTTTCAAGCATTTGCTCATCTATAGATTATTTCAATGAATGGTGCCAGGCATTAGATTTTTTGATATTAAAAGATATTTTGCCAAATATCTATACGACTAAAAGTGAATTTAGAATTTCCACAAAAGATATTATTGAAATGCCAAAGATCGTTCAGATTAGATTAATAGAATTACTATTAAAAAATGAAAATAATATAAAATTTTCTAAACATCACCATAAAATGTTATTCCAATTTATAAACACACCAAAGACAGGAAATGCTTATTCTATTTCTAATAATTGGGAACTAAGACATGAAAGAAAAAGCTTAGTCGGTTATAAAATAAAAACAAATGTTTCCAATCTTGAAAATAAAGTAACTGCAGAAAACTCTATAATTGCTGGTAATTACAGCTATGAGTTAAGTTTGAAAAAACATAAAATAAAAAACAACCTTGAATTAATCACAAATTTAGAAATAATCGATTGGTCTTCAATTGAAAATAAGGAGATTAAGTTAAGACTATGGAAAACTGGGGATACCTTTATACCTTTAGGAATGCAAGGTCATCAAAAAGTGAGCGATTTTCTCATTAACCAAAAAGTTGAAAATTTTCAAAAGAAAAAGCAATATGTAATGACAGCAGATAATGAAATTATTTGGATCTGTGGTCTAAGGATATCAAACACTGTTAAGGTTAAGAATTCAACCGTAGCGACGGCCTATTTGATTCAAAAAGAGAGCATTCAGAGTGTCTAAATTGGAAATGATATTAACCGCAAAAGAAATTGATAAAAGAGTTTCTGACATTGCAAATCAAATTTCCCATGATTTTAAAAATAGTACTCCTATCGTTCTTGGAGTATTAAAAGGTAGTTATATTTTCTTGGCAGATTTAACTAGAAAGATGAAAATTGAATCTGAAGTAGAATTTGTTCGATTAAAAAGCTATGATGGAGATACTTCAACAAATAATGTCGAAGTACTTTATGATTTTAATAGAAACTTACAAGGTCGTGATATAATAATAATTGAAGATATTATAGATACTGGAAATACCCTTAAATTTCTATACAAAAAGATTAAAGAATTGTGCCCGAAATCAATTTCAATAGCATCTTTTTTGGTTAAGCCAAATTCTAATAAATTTAAATTTAAAATAGATTATATTGGTTTTGAAATACCATCTGATTTTGTTGTAGGATACGGACTCGATTACAACGAAAAATATAGAAACTTAGATTCACTATTTTATCTAACTAATGATTGAGCTTAAATAGCGTCATTTTGACGTACCTTATTCTTTTTATCATTAAAAAAAATACTTTTTTAAAAGTGGCATAATTTTTGCAAATAATTATTATCAACAAACAAAGATATTTCTTAAAACCATAGAAAGGTCATCAATGGAAAATAATAAAACAAACCATAAAAATAATTCATCTAAAAATAACAAAAATAAACCATCTGATAAATTTGATTGGAAAAGAGCTAGTAAAACAAGTTTTGTCTGGCTTGCAATAATTTTTGGAGCTGTATATATATCTGGCCTTTTAACAGAGGTAGGTAAGAAAGAAGTTGAAATAGAATACACTGAATATAAAAAGTTTCTTAAAAATAATGATATTGCCAAAGCTGTTATCATGGGTGAGAAGTTCTATGGTGAATTTAAAGTTCCACAAACCTTACCTAATAAACTGGGTACTCAAATCGATGGAATTTCACACTTTAAGCTCACTCTTCCGTTCATAGATAGAAAAAATACTGAAGAGTGGGATGCTGCAGGGCTTGAGTATACATTTAAAGAACAAAAAATAGATTGGACTGGATATCTTTTAAATATGTTACCATGGATACTCCTTCTCGGATTTTGGTTCTTTATGATTAAAAGAATGCAAGGAGGCGCTGGAGGCGTTGGGGGTATATTTAAATTTGGTAAAAGTAAAGCTTCATTATGGACTTCTGATCAGCCAAGAGTTACATTCAAGCAAGTTGCTGGATGCGAAGAGGCTAAAGAGGAATTAAAAGAAGTTATTGATTTTTTAAAAAGTCCTAAAAGGTTTCAAAAGTTAGGTGCAAAAGTACCAAGAGGAGCATTACTTGTAGGGCCTCCAGGAACAGGAAAAACACTTCTCGCGCGTGCAGTAGCTGGCGAAGCAGGTGTTCCTTTTTATAGCTTGAGTGGTGCAGATTTTGTAGAAATGTTTGTGGGCGTTGGCGCGTCTAGAGTCAGAGACTTATTTGAACAAGCAAAAAAAAGTTCACCCGGAATTGTCTTCATTGATGAAATGGATGCTGTTGGAAGGCAAAGAGGTGCGGGAATAGGTGGTGGTCATGATGAGAGAGAACAAACACTCAATGCCTTGTTAGTAGAAATGGATGGCTTTGATAATACACACAATGTAATCGTTATAGCGGCTACAAATAGACCAGATGTTTTAGACCCCGCACTCTTGCGTCCAGGTCGATTTGATAGGCAGATTGTTGTTGATGCACCAGATGTAAATGGTAGATTAGGAATTTTAAAGGTTCATACTAAGAATGTTGTAATAAATCATAGAAAAGTAGACTTAGAAGCAATTGCAAAAGGAACACCTGGTATGGTAGGTGCTGATATTGCAAATATTGTAAATGAAGCGGCACTGCTTGCTGCAAGAAAGAGAAAAAGATCTATAGACATGGATGATTTTGAAGAAGCCAAGGATAAAGTCATTATGGGAGTCCAAAGAAAAAGTATGATTCTGTCGGAAGAAGAAAAAAAAGTTACAGCATATCATGAAGCCGGACATGCCCTTGTAGCTATTAAAACAAAAGGTGCTGACCCAGTCCATAAAATAACTATTATTCCCAGAGGGAGAGCGCTAGGTGTGACGATGCAGCTACCCATGGATGAGAGGCACGGGTATACCAGAGAATATGTCGAGGGGCGTTTAGGAATATTAATGGGTGGTAGAAGTGCAGAAATGTTAATATTCAATGAAATGACAACCGGAGCAGGAAATGATATTGAACAAGCAACTCAAATTGCAAAAAAAATGGCTACTGAATGGGGTATGAGCGATCTTCTTGGACCAATGACTTTCGGCAAGAAGAGTGAAGAAGTTTTTCTTGGTCGTGATATGGGAAGTAGTAGAGATTACAGTGAAACTACGGCTAGAATGATAGATGAAGAAGTAAGTAGAATAGTGAGAGATGCTCAGAGGCTAGCAGATGAAATCTTAAGAAAAGAAATAGATGTTTTACACCATTTAGCTAAAGAGCTTTTGAAATATGAAACTATAGACTCGAAGGATTTAAAGGTTATACTTGAGGGTAAGAAATTAACAAGGCCAATAAATGATAAAGCTTCTCATAAACAAAAAAGAACAGTAAAAAGAAGAGTCAAAAAGAGCCCTGTTAATAAGAAAAAAAATAATCTCGCTGCTAAAGTAGATGGAATAGAAGCTGTGGAAAGTTGATTTAATGATCGGACTTTTTTAACAATAATGTTAAACTTGGTGAAATTATAAATTTTAGAGAACTAATAAACCAACAAAACAGAACAATCCTTATGGGAATTCTAAATATCACTCCTGATTCATTCAGCGATGGTGGATTTTATAA
>Ga0206682_10001138_pt1 | contig 26624 bp, 46 predicted proteins | sample M240m12015metaG_FD_155444 | JGI IMG/M metagenome (GOLD analysis project Ga0206682, IMG submission 155444) | Ammonia-oxidizing marine archaeal communities from Monterey Bay, California, United States - M2 40m 12015 | ecosystem: Environmental > Aquatic > Marine > Intertidal zone | place: USA...
TGGAGCAACTCGTAAGTCTACAGTTTATCATACAATGATAGGAGAAAGCCGTTGGCCAGTACAGCCAGTTCCTCGTATAGATGATGTAATGATACCACAAGGACTAGCCGGAAACTCAGCATATATAATTAAACCATGGGCTGCTAAGCATGTGATAAACAAAGTAAAAGAGATTGGCGCATGGCCTAATGATGCTTTACTTTGTTATCAGATATTTGGTATTGCCTTTCTAGGTGTTACTAAGAAATATTATACAAAGGTTCAGGGGCTTCCCTCTACAACTACATTATGAAAAATTACGTAATTACAATTATGGATAATGAGAAGTCCATCTTAGTTGCTAATAGATGCATTAAATCTGGATATGCCACAGGCGGTTTAGAGATAGAACATTGGAAAGCCACTACGCCTGCAGACGATCTTGATGATTTTATTAAGTCTGAAAATATTAATATATCTGCAATGAACGAAGTTTATTCTCGCACGCCAAATTGTGTGGCTGCGTTCATATCTCATTATAAGCTATGGAAGTTGTGTGCCGAAGGTAAGGAAGAAGTTACAATCTTTGAACACGACGCAGTTTGCGTAAATAATATTCCAACACACATAAATTATAACGGAGTTATATCTCTCGGTAAACCATCTTATGGAAAGTATAACACTCCTTTAGGGCTTGGAGTTAATAAACTTACTTCAAAACGGTATTTCCCTGGAGCTCATGCATATAGAATTAAACCAAATGCTGCAAAGATGTTAGTTCAACAAGCTAGGTTTGAGGCTAAGCCTACCGATGTATTTCTAAACCTAGAAAGTTTTGCGTTCTTACAGGAATTTTACCCTTGGCCAGTTGAAGCAAAAGATAGCTTTACAACCATTCAAAGCGAACGTGGTTGCCTAGCTAAACATAATTTTAACAACAGTTACGAGATAGTAGATGTCTGAAGTAAATTTAAGTAAAGCCGTATTAGTAGGATCTGACGCAAATACCGAATGGATGCTGCCGTGGTTTGTAGAAAACTTTAAAAAGCATAACAACACACATCTTTCTATTGTAGATTTTGGCATGACTGAAGAAGCTCAGAAGTGGTGCGAAACTAATGTAGATTCTCTCGGAGATATGCGAGTAGAGACTCCACACGCTTGGTTTCTTAAACCATTTGCTATGGCAAATTCTCCATTTAAGAAAACTATATGGCTAGATATCGACTGCGAAATATTAGGGGATGTGTCACCTATATTTTCTAAGATTGTTCCAGACAAATTAAGTATGGTGGTTGATCGCCCATGGTCTAAACGATTTAACACAACAATGTATAATAGCGGAGTTGTAGCATTTGAAGGCAGACCTAAGATTCTAGAGTCGTGGTGCGAAAGAATTAAAAGCAAACCTGGCCGTGGTGATCAAGAAACATTACACGAGATGCTAGATCCTTTACAGCAAATGATGTATATTAACGAAATAGAAAATAAGTGGAATGTGTTGCGATTACAGCACATAGAAGGTCCCAAGGTAAATGATACAGTGGTTAATCACTGGACCGGAATGAAAGGTAAAGAGCATATTAGGAGTTTGATGAATGAGTAAAGTGGCACATATTATTGGTAATGGTGATAGTCATCATTTATATAAGCCTGCAAAAGGCATTATCATGACATGCAATTTACCTCCAGTTACTGACATTAAAAATGTATATGCGACTGCTATTGTTGACTTTAAAATGTGTAGAGCTATGCATGAGGGTTCTGTAGACCTTCGCGCATATGACTGGGTGATGGGAGCTCGACCAAAAAAATATACAGAAATGAAGCCAGACTTTTATATGAAATTTGCCAGACATATAAAAGAGTTTTATTTAGAATTGCCTCCATACGCAAATAACTATACAGATTTTAACTGCGGACACATGTGTACACACTACGTAGCAAATAAGCTTAATTGTGATGAGATTCATATGTATGGGTTTGATTCTATATTCGATTTCAATCTAATAAGCACTACTGATCTTGTGCTCCAGTCAGCACGAGACCATACTAACACCCATCGTCTTGCAGAAAACTGGAGACCTATTACTGAAGGAATATTTAAGCAATTTCCTAATACACAATTTGTGGTTTATCATAAGCACGATCACGCTAAGATTGACTTGCCAAAAAATGTTGAAGTTCGCGTAAGTTAACTGTGTACATTTGATTTGTTTTGTGTTAGAATAATTTTATGATTATTGAATTTACCGGACATATAAAAAAGGCTATTCGCGAGGAATCCGAATTAGCCATATGGTTTGCTAAAGAGCAGCTTATGCCACGTTATCGAAAAATAGATATCACCGTAAAATTTGTTAGAAACCTAAGGGCTAAAGAAGGAATTCACGGTGATGTCCTAGATGAGGATGACAGAGAGTATACGATAAGAGTAGATTCCAGTCAGGCTAGAAAAGAAATTATTGCCACTATATTACATGAGATGGTTCACGTGTATCAGTATGCTACTCGTAAGATGACACAACCATGTGGCGATCGCATAATCTATGAGAAAAAAGCATATCCATGGGATATGGAATATGAACAAAAACCATGGGAAATAGAAGCCCATGCATTAGAGCGCGTTTTATATGACAATTTTTATAAATAACCGTATGTTTAACAACAACAGGATTCATATATGGACGACGAAAGCGAGCGCTTTATGCTGCAGCTAGATGATCCGTGCGACCATATTACAGACACTACAGGATGGACAAGATATGAACACAAAGAAGAACGATCCAGAACCGGAAAGATACTACGAGTGGATGCTGTGGAAGATGCGGCAAGTGGAAGCTTTATCGGACTCGGACAAAAAAATTCTAAGTGATTGATCTGTAATAAAACTATTTTCGATAAAAACTAAATTAACTGTGTACATTCTCTTTTAGATATGTTATAAAGGATATATCAAGAGGAGATTAACATGTCTATACAGAAACTTATCGATCAAACGCACTCATATATGCAGACTGCATCAGAAGATCTACGTGGTCTTTACAAAGATGATGCGGATGCTTTTGAAGCAGTTCAGTGGTTGATTAATGCTGATGAGATGGATGCTGCAATAGCAAAGATTGATAACATGGACACTGAGCCACGTGAGCAGATCGTATTGGCTATTGCTGATGAGTACGGTAGTGGATATGTAGAAACTGTAATTGGTTATGAGGTAGCACAATGACTTTTAATTATTCAGACGATTGTTTCTCAGATCTTCATAAAGATGTTTATGGTTTCCGCCCTCGTGGCACGATCATGGAAGATTGGGATTCTATGGAGCCTGCTCAGAAGCAAGCTTATTGGGATGAGCTTTGTGCAGAGCTAGAAGCTAATAATATCTCTGAAAAGCAGCAAGCAGAGGACGCCGTTGCTCGCTTTGAGGCTCGTATCAAAGACGTTATCGAGCTAGGTGCTGGTAATCGCACTAACGCCCTTCTCTGGATGACTGGTTCAGAAAAGTTCTTTCATTCTCAGAGTGTGGAGCATTTTGTTTGGGAGCAAGGTATCTTGTTTACTGACTATGGCAAGCAATTAGTTAAAGACCTTTGTGAAATTGTAAAATATGAGGAATATGTATAATGTGGTATGTGGAAGTTATTGAAAGTTGGACTAATCAAGAAGTTCAGATATGGGAATGCCTAACACGACAACAGTCTCGTGAAATCCATAGACAGTTTTCACAGAGTGGAGCTGCGATGGTACGATCAGGTATTATGCAATGAGTATGCATATGATTAGAGGGGTGCAAGTCCATGGTGTAGGTAAGCGCCGTAAGGCGAAACAAAAATCGCATAAACTATTGAAGGCGGAAGCCGAACATAACAAGTTTCTAGATAAGCTTGGTGTGGGTAAGTCTAAAGGTGATTACCGCTATGACTTACCCAACTATAAAACAAGTAGCGATTTGCCACCTACATCTGATACAATATGTTCCAATGGAATTGTAAAAGAAACTAATAAATATACAGGTAATGAGATAGCTGGAATTGTGGTCACACACAAATCTAATCTAATGCCGATTCGTAAAGATAATAAGCAGGCTGCTATTGATGCTGCCAACATGAGAAGATAATATGTGGACGCTAGTTTTTATAGTATTTATGGAGGATGAATTAGTATCAACAAATGTTGGTACATACGAAACAATGTATGAATGCTTTGGTAATAGAGAACAACTGGCTATAACTGCAGGTGGTAAAGACGGACATTATCCCACTAATATGCAGGGAATCTGCGTTAAACGAAATGATAAATGAGAGGATATAATATGAAACTATTTACAACTGCAGCAGTTATCGCATTGACAGCAACAGCGTCATTTGCAGATACATACCGGGCAACTATCACAAAGATAGAACCTAATTACGGATATCGCCAGGTTTCTGTGCCGAATACCGTATGTCAAAATGTAGATGTGCCTATTTACGGTACAGTACAGGGTGGTGGTGCTTCTGGCGGTGATGTGCTTGGAGGCATGATCCTCGGCGCATTGCTCGGTAAAGGTGTAGGCGGTAATGATAAAGGCGCAGCTGCAGGAGCAGTTCTTGGTGGTGTAATTGCTGCTGATAATAACAGATCTCGTCAAGTAATTACTGGCTATCAAACTCAGCAGCAGTGTCAGCAAACGGTTTCATATGAAAACCAAAGATATTTAAAAAATAATAAAATTTACTTTACATGGAACGGTATTAACGGTACTGCTCATACGTATAACAATTATAATGTAGGTGCTGTGATACCAATAACAATTAGCATACAGGCAAAATAATGTCAGAAATGTTTGATTTCGGCTTTACTGCCGTAGACGAAGAAGAGTTAGAGGCCGTACAGAAAGTTTCTGTTGCGGCCGAATCTACTGAAGATAGACTGCATAGTTTATATAATGCAATTATACCTTTGCTCAATAATTTAAAACAGAATCCTGAAAAGGATTATATCTTGTGGCCAAACAGGTTGGAAAAAGTAGAGCAGTTTGAAAGTCATTTGCAATCCATTTATAAAGGATAGAATATGAATACTTTATTTACTGCACTTCTGCTTGTATGCAATATGGAAAATGGAGTTCCTGTTTGCAAAGGCATGGCAAATCCTGGGCTTTACCCTAACTTAGATATATGCTTACAAAGCGTAGCCGAAGGGATAAAGACTTTTGAATCAAGTGGATTTAAAGTTGTGCGCTATCAGTGCTATGAGTGGAATACGGGTACAGATCTCAACGATCTATCCTGAACTCTTCATTGTTTCAGGTATGCAATATGCCCTGATAACTGGCGAACCTGTATAGTTTAGATTTAATTCTCTTGCCATATATGTACAGTCAGATAGTTTAGAGAAATAAACTCGATCGGCTATTTCTTCACCCCTACTCATTATCAGTAGTACAAAATATATAGCGCCGAATTCAACCAATTATGTTTTACCACCTACGTAACCGGCAACCAATCCAATGATGCCAGTGATGCTCATCTGTAACAACTCTACTATGTTACCGTCTAATTCACCACCGTGTTCATTTGCTGCAGCAAACTCATCTATTACAATTAACCCGAGCAATGCCATCAAACCGCACGCCATGACAAGGACAATAAGTCCTTTAATATTACTAATCATTTAAAATTCCTCTACTACAAACTCGCCCCAGGCTTGGCCAAATATCCATATTAAAACTAATATATACGCAGATGCAACTAATAGTGCAGGCACAACAAGTAGCTGTATCCAACGCGGTTTATTCTTTACCCAACGAATTATTTTTTTAATTTTATTTTTTAATCCATCTAATACGTAAGTGCCTACTGTCCAACGTATCATTCTCATTACTATTAGAATAGGCGAAGTGATTACATCAAAGAGCACCAGAAAAAGATCTACTGCAGCATCGACGATATTGTCTAGACTGAATACCTTTTTAAGTTTATCTTTGTTTAATTTCATTCTGGTGATACTAAGCCTATTGATACCATTTTACCATTTATGTCTTGTACTTTCAGTTCACCCTGAGCGCACGAATACCTACCGCTCTCGCCTATGTTCCTTGCTATCTCTCTTTTCGCTTTAAGACAATCTGATAATGATTCCTTTGGAGTGTACTCCATCGGATCTCCGTCTATAAACAAAAATAGCACAAAGCCTTTAAATATCTCTATCATGCTAATTGTTTCCTCTCTGCTTTAAAGCGTCGACTCTTTCTTCTAATTTGCTTATTCGCTTTTCATAGAAATCTAATGTAAGTTTTTGTTGTTGATCGTACGGCGCATTACCACTTTCAATATCGGTTATCATTTTATCTAGCTGACCTGATAAGTGTTCTATTAACATAAACTGCTCATTGTCAGCCGGCAATGACCCCATCTCACCGCGGGGCCATTTGATTCTAAATTCTGTATTTTTTTCTAAGTCAGCCTGCATCATTGTTATGCCAGTCTCGACATTATTCAACCGTTCAATAAGCCCAAAGTAGGCCCATGTACCAACAGCTACAGCTGCAATAATAGTAATAACATTACGTAACGGTGTTGCAATTACCGTATCTTCACTCAAATTTGCTTTTACCATATCATCTATTATCTACTACCGTTTTCTTTTGTGTAGTTGTCACGGTATTCTTTTTAGATGCAGCTATAGCTTCCTTACCGTAGAAGGCTGCAACAATTGCTGCGACTGACACAAAGTAAACCGCTGCCATATCACCAAGGATTTCACCAGCTTGTACTAGTCCTAACCATATTGCAAGTACTACAGAGAAAGGATATAGCAGCATTCCAAATAATGCAAACCATGCCATGTTTCGCTGTGCGTCTTGTTTCTTGTCTTCATTTTCCATATCAGAACGCATGTCCTGAAGTTCAATCATTCTTTGTTCCATTGCAATCTCTTCATCAGTTATAACGCCATCACCATCACGATCTAAATGATTCCATTGGGAATCAGCATCTAGTTGTTTACCGGCCATTTTTTACCTCTTTAAATTTTTCTTTAGTGGACATTTTAAATCTGGATATATCCAAAACTTTTTATCGTAGTGTCGATTAGGTCTAGTTACATTCTCTTTATATGTACAAACTTTTACAAATTCGTTTGAGTTATTAATCCACAAGTGTGTGTATGTAACAGCTACTAATATAAATTCTACCACCATCTCTGGCCAAGACCGATTAAGTAAAAGATACCGCCCATTACAGCAATGCACAATATACCTAAAGCTATACCAGCTACCCATTCAATAATTAACTGCTTTCGTTCTTCTTTTTTGTAGACTGCCTCTCTACGCTCTTTTCGCATTTGTGCTTCAATTCGTACAATCTCATCCCAAGCGGATGGTCCATAAAATAGCGAAATGTGAGAACGTAATTCCTCACGCATCTCCTTTGCCTTCTGTTTGTGACCCCATGTTTCTAATGCAGTCTGTTCTACAGCACTTGCGCCAAATATTCTCTTAAACATGGGCGGGTTTTCCGCCTTACCATGAGCAAAATCTAAGTCAGACATTGCGCCAGCCCACTGACTTAAAGTGGACCCCATGTCGTGTATATCTTTACCAACCGCAATCATTTTTTTAAGGCCATTGTATGCAGCTGTAGCGCCAGCTATAGCCGTTACTGGATCGATCATCTCGAGCCCTCGTCATCGTTGTTCCTGAAGGTATTTATAAATAAAACGTAATTTAGAGGAATATAAATGAAATTTGCTGATTTAGTATCCAAAGACTCAAAGAAATGTAAAATATGGTTAGATCTATCCACATTTTGTAATGCGGCATGCCCGCAATGTCATCGTACTGATGCAAATGGATTAGGTAAAGTTGATTGGTTGCCATTAATAAAATGGTCCTTAAAAGACTTTATACGACAGTTTCCTCCAGGATCTATTGATTCAGTAAGTCAATTTGAGATGTGCGGTACTTGGGGTGACCCAGTAATGAGTAAAGATATAGGGGAAATATGTAAATACATACATGACAATTCAAAGGCAGTAATACATATTAACACCAACGGAGGACTACGAACCCCGAAGTGGTGGGAAGATCTAGGTAATTATTGCGGCGAAAGATTAACAGTTTACTTTGATGTCGACGGCACTACAAACGAGATGCACCAGAAATATCGTAGAGGCGTCGATCTACAAACTGTGCTAGATAATATGGAAGCTTTGTCTAATACAAAAGCAATACCAAAAGCGTTTATTATTTTGTTTAAGCATAATGAGCAACACATATATGATATTAAAAAACTAGTAAGAATGTATGGAGCTAGACATATTCACGTAATCAAATCTGATAGATTTTTGCAGCATTCTAAATGGACTTTTATAGACGAAAATGGAAACGAAGATTATCTTGAAGAAGTTGAAGGAAACGTTGACCACCTTATTGAAAACGCGTGGATAAATACAGCCGCTAAAAACATGGCAACTAAAACTGGCCGTAAAACAAAATTAGTAGAATCAAAAATGTTGGGTAGAAATGACCGATAAAAAAACCCCGTGCGTCACATGTAAGTGGCTTAAGTCTGAGAAGGTACTTGTAAATCCGGATGGTCAAGTATTGCCGTGTTGCTATATGGGAAATACTAATTTCTTAAATTCTATTGATAGCAAACAAGGACGCAGGTGGGATAATGAAGATGTATTAATTAAATACAAAGAAAATAAAAATCTATATAATTTAAACCATCATACCATAGAAGAAATTTTAACTTCGGATTGGTTTAATGAAGACCTTCCTAACTCATGGGAAAGTTATGATACTATACCATCAGTGTGCCAGCTGTTTTGTGATGAAAGTCTTTCTAATGAAGACGTATAAAAAAATTATGAGACCTAATGCATCGGCATTTCCTTATACGCATGCAGAGCCAATTAGTAAGCTAGAGGAGTTAAATCATCCGCTAATTCCTAAAATCGTCTATTACGATGATAATGAATATGAGATCGAATATATTGATGGAGAAGATTTAGTAACATATTTAGAACGAACTGGTGATTGGTCGACTGGGATATTAGTATATGAGTTAGTTCAAGACTTAATGCTACAGATGAGTAAGATAAGTAGTAACTATAAATGGAATGATTTTCCACTGAAAGGACCAGACATAACGTGGAAGTTAGCTGCTGAAGATATTCATTCAAAAAATATTGTAATTACAAAAGAAGGTAAACCGTATCTTATTGATCTAGATCAAATTGGATGGTGGCATCCTTATACTGTATTTAAATTAATGAATGCTAATACAAGTAGAATTGCCGAGTGTATGAGAAGCGCAATGATAACATGGGATCATAAAGTTTCTATAGAAAGGCTAGCTACAGAATTGCATGAAATAGCTGAAAAGAATGAGGAACTTTTTGAAAATGGCGTTAGGCACGGATTTTGGAATGTGACTAGTAAAGAAGAGATTAAAGAAAAATATGAAAAATATAAAAAATTATAATGATCCTTTTATATTATGGGCTGGTCCACGCACTGCATCAACTGCATTATTTTATAGTTATGCAGAAAATAACAATTGCCCGATTTTAGAAGCTAATCATGAACCTATAAACAAAAAGTATCCAAACCCTAACGAGCTCGATATTTTAATTAATCAAGGGTTATCATTTAAATGCATGATGTACGGATATTTTCATTATGCGCAAAAGAGAGTTTTAAAAAAATTAATAAGTGATATCCCGAATCTAAATTATAGACACATTGTTTTGTACAGAAAAAATCTACTTGATAGATTTAAATCTAACGTGTTTTCGATTACTAATAACGTGTGGACTTTAGAGCACGTTAATAAAAAAACATATGAAGGATGGACTAAAAAATATAAAGAAGAAATTAACGAAAAGCTCGAATGTTGCTTACGTGAAGAAACACAGTTATTAGATAATTCCCTTGAAATTATTAAAATATTAAATGAGCACAATATACCTTATCAAAAAATAGAATTTAAAGAAGCATGTAATTACATTGGAAAAGACACTTCGCAAAACACATCACGCTATTATGATGAATTTGAAATACCCGATGAAACAAAAACACTACTAAAAAGTTTAGAGGATCATGAGTTTTACCGAATGTAATGTAGAAGGATACAGAATTACTGATGCAGTATCTCAGGCGTTTAGGCAGTTCACGCATGCTAATTACAGTAAAATAGAAAATCCTATATTTTATTGTGATACGATAGAACAAGTTAAAATATTCTACAAGGCCTACATCACATTATTTAAAACGCAATTTAAAACACCTATATTTAATGGTTGGAATGATAAAGCTCTTTATATTGAAGACCCCGTAAAATTTAATAGATCTGTGAATTTAAAACGCACATTTAACAAAGAGTACAATTACTGTTACTCAATTGCTAAAATAGAAAATACACATAAGGGAATTGACGATACCGCATATGAGCATCTATTAAATATATTAAAAAAAGATGGTCACGATTTAGGTGATAGTAGAAATTTTGTGTCGGTTGATCAACTTATACACAAATTGACAGTATTAGCTAGTTCTCAAATATATGTAGGTACTAACTGCTCATGGCTATACTTAGCCGAGGTTTTTAAAATTCCTGCAATAAATACTCACCAATGGATGTATCCGGAAAGGGATTGAATGAGCACAGCTATAGTAATACCGGCAAGAATGGAGTCTACACGATTTCCTGGTAAAGCGCTAATCGATATGGATGGGCGCCCGCTTATTCGTAGGGTGTTTGATATATGCGAATCTTTTGGTTATGATACGTACGTTCTTACAGATAGCCAAGAAATTGCAGACGTCATCACAAAGTTTAACGTAATATGGACTAGTCCTGATTGCACAGATGGAACTGACCGTTGCCTATCTGCGATAGACAATGAACTGCACTATGACAAATACATTAATGTACAGGGTGATACAGCAGATCCTAATATTGAAGTAGTCAAAGCAATAGAAAAGGCATTAGACGACCACTATGTTATTCAAGCACATAAAAAGATGACACCAACTGGTCAAGCAGATCCTACAGTTTGCAAAATGGTTCAGACAAATAACATTGTTCATTGGTTCGTTCGAAGCGCTTTAACGTACGGAGACTTTGCATTAGGCTATCATGGCTATACGCCAGAAGCAAAGAAGCGTTGGAATACTTTTACTCATTATAATGAAGAGAAGATCGAATCAATAGAAGCAATGCGATGGATTCAAAATAACGATATGCTTAAAACTGTTCAGGTTTTAGATACTGGAATAGAAATAAACACGCCAGAAGACTATAAACTCTGGAAAAAACATTATAACTATTATAAAAAAAATATAAGTGATTGATTCTCAACAAAACTATTTTCGCAAAAAGCGAAATTAACTGTGTACAAACGCTTCTGAATAGTGTAGGATGGTTACATCAAATGAGGAGATAACCATGAAATACTCAGTTTACCAGATTCGTATCACAAAAGATCAAATGGACCTTATCAACAAAGAAGGTTTTGATGCTGTACCTGCTAAGAAGGCACACCTTGACATGGACATGGATTTTTCAGGTAAAAAGATTGGTTCTCTTGCAGCTGATGCATTGGATGCAGGTTACTACACTCACGTTGCTAACATTGAAGCTGATGATCTTAATCGAGTATTTGAAATCGGTAATATTGGTCCAGAAGCAAACATCGAGCGTATAGCTCAGATGCATTCTTTGTCAGTCGGAGACATCTTAATTGATGAAGCTGGTTCTAAGTCAGTCATCGCTGCATTTGGTTTTAAGGAGGTAGCGTAATGGGTACGTTTATTGGATGTGCAGTGTTTTTTATAGCACTAGTTCTGGTAACTGCTATCGTGGAACTCTTCGAATGAAACAAGAAATTTTTACTTACAAAGGAATTGACTATGACGTCACGTTTGACAAATCTGAAACAGTCCGCCATGGAGGTCCGTTCGATCGTGGATCGGCTGACAGTTATTACGGTCGTGGCCTTCGGCCTCATTATTATGTTAACGGCACTGGTACTTCTGAGCGTGTAGAGCAAGATAAAATGCTCGAAACTGAGATAGCAGAATACTATGCTGGTTTTGAATATAATGAAACCGTTAACCTAGATTGGAAAGATTGGGGATGATTGAGGTTAACGGTAAAGTGTTTAAATGTGTGTTTGATGCTATTGAATATAGAGATATTCTTGACGCTCATTATATAAAAGTGGTTTGGAAATATGTTTACTAATGAAATCGAATGGGATGAAACTGTGACAACTGTCATGGATGATACCGGTACGGAAGAAGACGTAGTGTTGTTTATTGACGATCATGGCGTCTTTATTCGCCAATACAATGAGCAGCTCGATAAGTATGATTTAGTAACCTTAAGTCATAAGATGTTTAGTGAAATGCTAGAAGCAATGAAGCAAAAAGAAGGATTTTTTGTCACAAATGCAAAGAGGGTGTGACAACTTGTCACATTTACATTACTGCGTTTTTAGTGTAGTATGATTTTATAACATGGAGAATAATATGACTGATCAACAAAAAGCAGACCGTCTTGCGCTTATCGCTAAAATCGCACATAAACAAAAAGTCGAAAAAGCAACAAAGCTGCGGATGGCTAAAGTAAAGGCCAGCTCTAAAACTCTCACAAAACGTGTACCTAAAAAAGCCCGTTCGTTCATGGACATTCCTAAAGAAGGAAATAATGTTTATGCTTGGACCGATGCATCGAAGTATGCTAAAGAATATTATGGAGAAACCTTGTATGAAACAACCAGATACGACAACGAGTGGGATTAATGGAATTGAAATGGAATTGATGCTGAACCCTATTAAGGCTCAGCTTGATGACATGGATAAGAAGATCAATGCTCTATGCGAAGTAACGTTAGCTTGGAATGAAAGCATTGATAACATTAACAGGCATCTGACCGAAAGTATGGAAGTAATTAAGCAGGAAATAGGAATTTCCAGTTGGGTCGATGATAGCGATGCAGTCATCGATATTGATGAATTTATTTTAAAAAGTTCTTATGAAAAGGACGAAAGGGATGAGAAGGTAATTCGACTCAAACCTGAATTATTTAATGGAGGCGAAAGCAGTGATGAGTGAAATGACAATGGAGGTTACGGTGGAACGTAGCGAAATGATTAAGAATTTGCAGACTCGCGAATGCAGTGTTCTTTTTAAGAAAGTTGATGGTACAGAAAGACGTATGCGCTGTACGCTTAACGATCAACTGATTGAGAATGGCAATATTGCAGAGCGTGAAGTAAAAGCACGTAATGATAATGTCCTAGCAGTATGGGACGTAGAAAATAAAGGATGGCGGTCTTTTCGAGTTGACTCGGTAATTGACTTTACTACAACTTCTGTATAAATATCTAATATAGGAGATAATATGTACATTCCATTAGAGTACGTTTTTGCTGTTGTAACAGTTGTTACGGCATATGCAACCTACCGTCTCGGCATACGAGATGGAGATGATTTTAGAGATGACGTGGTCAACTCAACGATCGATTATCTTATTAAAGAAAATATGGTAAAATGGAAGCGCCGCGGCGATGGCGAGATAGAATTATTGCCTCTCGACGAAAAATAACTGTGTACATCCGATTAAAACTGTGTTAGAATAGTATTATCAATAAGGAGTACATTATGAACAAGTCTGTAAAAATTCGTAAAAAACGTAAGCCAATGTCAGAAGAGCAGCGCGCTGCTGCGGGTGAACGCCTTAAGTTGGCACGTGAAAAACGTATGGCAAAAAATCCTCCAACGTATAAGAATATACATCCTGATGTATTAGCTGTACCAGAGGATCAGCCTATGTCTCTTAAGAGTGTACGTAATTGGATTAAGACACAAAAGGATCTTATGTCTGCAGAGCGTAAAGCTATGAAGCTGGATACTAATAATAAAACCGGTGCATATAGTCGGTTTCATAATTGTCAAGCCTATATTCGAAACCTAGAACGCTATTTGCGTGATGGCGTATATGCTGATGATTTCTATGGTGAGTACGGTAAGTCTCTGATCAAATGGCGTTGCGCTGTACCTGCCTATGATAAAGACGGTGAAATCAAGCGTACGCATGGTGTCTTCTATGAAGATATCGGTACTGTCTGGAGCGACTATGATTGAATCAAAATTCTTAACTAAATCGAAATTCAGTGTTCTTATTGAGAATGCTGTCATCAAACAGAAAATGTCATACATGGATGCAGTTCTCGACGTCTGTGATAAAAATGCCATTGATCCTGAGGATGTAAAGAAATTTATATCCACCCCGATTCGAGATAAAATAGAAGCCGAAGCAATGAGGCTTAACTTTCTTCCGAAAGGAAACACCTTACTTTTTGAATAGGAGAATACAAATGTCTACAACTCGTGACGAACGTATGGCAAAATCTGAAGCTGCTCGTGTTAAACGTAGAAGCTTAAAGCAAACCTTACTATTGAAGACTGATAGGTTTTATACGAGAATGCGAAAACTCCGAAGAAAGAAGTCAAAATTAAATGCATAAATACCATGTACATCAACGTATGAATGGTGTATAATAATACAGTAATATTACAGCAAATAAGGAAAAATATATGTCTTTTGCAAATCTAAAACGTAACAAAGATAACATCTCTAAACTCATCAAGGCAGCCGAAGGCGCTGGCGGCGGTGGCGAGAAGAAGTCTTATGCGGATGACCGCCTGTGGAAACCTACAGTAGATCAAGCCGGTAATGGTTACGCTATTCTACGATTCCTTCCTGCCCGCGAAGGAGCCGAACTACCTTGGGCACGGTACTGGGACCATGGTTTTAAAGGACCAACAGGTCAATGGTACATCGAAAAATCCCTCACATCAATCGGTCAGAACGATCCAGTCGGTGAACTTAATTCTAGACTATGGAATACTGGTATCGAAGAAGACAAAGAGGCTGCACGTCGACAGAAGCGTCGGTTGCATTACGTAACTAACGTCTATGTTGTATCTGATCCATCTAATCCTGAGCGTGAAGGCAAAGTCTTCTTGTATCAGTTTGGTAAGAAAATCCATGACAAGATTATGGATATGATGCAACCTGAATTTGCTGATGAAGATGCAGTAAATCCATTTGATATGTGGGAAGGTGCAGACTTTAAACTTAAGATTCGTAATGTCGAAGGTTATCGTAACTATGATAAATCTGAGTTTGCTCGTCCAGCTCCACTCTTAGGTGGCGATGATAGTCAACTAGAAGCTGTTTATGATAAGATGTATGATCTAGCCGAATGGTCTGATCCTACAAGCTATAAAACTTATGATGAACTTAAAACTAAGTTGATGACAGTACTTGGAGAATTTGCTAATGCAGGTGAACCAACTATTGCTCAGACTCGACAAATGAATGAGCCTGAGTCAGCTCCTGAACCTCAACGTGCTCAAGCGCCAGTAACAGCAGAGAATGTTAAAGTCGAAGATGACGATGACACACTCAGCTATTTTGCTAAACTTGCAGAAGTTGATTAATTAAAAGCCATGTACGTTGCCGCTGCCAACTAGATCAAATGTATCTGATGTACTGCCAGTGGCAACGTAACTTCTAGCATTGTTTGTGTTAGCATTGGTTTGACTATTGTCAATATTGTTAACAACAAAGTTTTGAACGTTAGTTGCTAACTCAGCCTGCTTGGCCTGTACTACCCCCAAGGCTGTAGCTGTTTCTGAGTTACGAGCTTCAATTCTATTTTGAGATAAAGTTGTTCTTGTATCTATTCTGCTCTGAGCAGCCGCTCTTGTTTCTGCATCTCCAACACCAGCTTTAAATCCAGGTATTTCGACAAGAGTATTACCGGTAAAAGGATTTTTGATAGCAATTGGAGCCAATTCAAATTGTAAATTCTTCGATGCGATAATATAAAGATTATCGCCTAGGTTGTTGATAAAGTTTGCAATGCGATCAAATGAATTTTTAAAACCATTACTAATACGAGTAATTTCATATTGAACTGTCGCAGTTAATATATCTTTAACTAAGCTAAGATTGTCTCCTACGGTCTTTATGATATCGCCAATACTGGTTGAAAAATTTCCTATTTTAATATCACCTGAGAATTTTTCTGTAATCCAGTTCTTGACACCACTGAATGCTTTCATTGCTAATTCGCTAATAGAAAACTTGCCTGCTTCTTCTAGCATCCCTTCAGTTTCTGTAAATCCAAATAATCCTGCTAACCAGCTGCCTATTCCCGTGACTGCCTTAAGTACTAGATTTGGAACAATCATATAAATGTCTACTGCTTTACCTGCAATGTCTGCCAGAGTTATTTTTGATGAGTCAAACGTAAATAAATCACCAAGAAACTTTTTTACGTTTTGAAATACGTCTTTAACTAATTTTGATACTCCCCAACCTTCAGAATCTTCAGGCTTATCAGTGTCTAGCCACGTAAATATTCCACTAACCCAGTCCCATGCTGGCTTTAGCACGCTGTCGTAAATAAAAGTTCCGAAGTTGGTAAATGCTCCTGTAAGTGTTTCCCAGCTTTTCTTTATTGTTCCAACTGGATCTGCGAATAAGTCTTTCATCCAAAGCCATGCAGCTTCTATTACTTTAAATGGCGCAGCAATAATACTACCTATTGTTTTCTCAAAACTAAACTTAGTCATTGCTTCAGACGCCCAGCCTCTCCAGCCTTCAGTCGTTACATTTCCATTTTCATCTCTCTTCACACCAAATACTGTGTCAAAGACCCAATTGATTCCTGCCTTTAAAAGATCGAATGGTGCACCAATAAAGTCACCGACAAAGGCTCCAACACCATCACCTAGTTTTCCTATTATGGTTTGCGCATCGCTTTCCATATAAGCTTTAATTCCATCGAATGCAGAAAACACAAGGCCGATTGGATAGAATACTTTTTTGAATACAGTAAGAATTAATTTACCGCCTGCACCAACAAATTTTGAGATACCTTTAAATGTGTCGCCTTTAAAGAAACCTCCTAAGGCACTTGCCATCGCTCGTACCGGCCTAAATAAACTCTTTAGTTGTATTCCAAGTCTACCAATTACTCTTGCTATGGGTGATGCATCTTTGGCAGAATCTCCTGTTAATGCTAACATTTTACCGGTTGCCGGATCAATACCAAATTTTGTTAAGATGCTTGATCTAAATAAATCAAAGGCTTCACCTATTATTTGAGTAAAGCCTTTTGCATATGCCACCTTAGGAAGAAATCCTTTTGGCCCAACCCTAGAACCATTCGCTAAAAGTTTTCCATTCATAGGATCTATGCCAAAGAATTTAGCAACGCTTACTCTCAGAAGATCCATAGCATCGCCGATTTTTGTAGCAATAGCTCCAGGAAATAACCCCTTTAATCTTGTCCCTATAGATTTTATGTTTTTAATTGCATCTAATTCCCAGCCACGTATACCAGCAAATGCAGCTACAACTCCGGCAATACCTAATGCAATACCACTTATTGTACTGAGTAACCGAGCTCCCAAAACTACAAGGTTATCGAACATACCTTTACCTGGAAGATCAGGCAGTTTAATATCATAGCCCCCGGTTTGAGATTTAGGAGCTTCTATTTTATCTTCTAGTTTGTCTAAACCGCCACGTTCTTCTTTTTTAAACTTCTTCATGAATACAGCAGTCAACGCGTCAATAGATGCTTTCGTCTCTTTTTGAGTTTCGATTATTTGATCAGACTGCTTCATTTCTGAACGCATGATTTTTATAAGATCTGTTAACGTGGTTTCGGCCATTTATCTACCCGTATTCTGTTGTTTAGCTCGTTCGTTTTCTTCTTTAATATGTTCGATAAGCAATGTCAAATATATTTCCCTCTCCCATGGTATCATCTCTTCTATTTCAGTTAACGAATAATGATGGTTTTGCATCAATGAGAAATTCGTTTTAAAATATCCCACAAGAGATTCATGAGAAAGGCATATTACAAAAAATCGTTCATACCCTGCAATACTATATTATTAGCATGCCCACATTTTTCACAGTTATAATCTATTTCATGCTTTAGTGTTGGCATTTTATCCATAAAGTCCCGGATTTTTCCAAATTGTTCTGCACTTAAAGATTCAATAAATTCTAGTTTATCAGCTTCTGTTTCATCATTAAAATTAATTCTTTCTTCCGGAGTTTCAACTGCTTCAATACACCGTGAAACCATTGCAAATGTCATAGCTGTGGTGGATTCCATAGCTCCTAGGTCTACAAGATCGTTATATCGTGGCCATCTTAATGATAGCTTTAGATTATCTGTAACCTCAACTTTGGTCTCGACTTCTGGTACGTCAATAACAATATCTTCTATAGGAACTACAGTCTCCGTAGGATGTTCGCATTCTGTACACTTAAGTCCAATCTTTGTAGTTTCTCCTACCGACTTTGCTCTAATTCGCGTAAACAAATATTCCACATCAAATGTAGTTAACACGCTTTTATCGATAGGCTCTTGCACACACGAAACAATTGTATCTACTACTGCGTTCATTGCTTGAGCCTGGTTCTCAGACTCCATAGCCAACATCAAAACTTTTTCTTCCTTTACAAGGTAAGGTCTAAATCTTACTTCTTGTTTTGTCGACGGTACCGTTACTGCGTATTTAGGCGCCGCGTTGATTTTTGGTAAAGCCATTATATATCCTCATAAGCTTAAATTTTTACCCAGTCTTTATATGAAAGCTGGACATTCAGTTCAACCAATCCATTTGGATCATTGTTCAATTGTACTGCATTCAGTGTAGTACAGAATGCATCTTTTAGTTTTACACTATATATCTTCTGTTCGTCAGAGTATATGTCTCCATCAATAGTTATAGTAAGCGGACCAAGATTAAAAGCATTTGATTCATCAAGGAAACCCGGTATGTCGTATCCTATGCCATGTTTAAGCTGATGAATAGTAACATCTCGCGTATATGTATTCGGGTAGCCTAATTCTTTTGTTATCGAGTTTGCAGCTAAATCTTGCCAATGCTCAAAATAAGTTTTGACACCGTAATCGTTTGTAACCAAGAAAGTCATTGACACATCGTCGGTAGCATAACCGTATGCCTGCTTAACCTGCTTCATGCCAATGACGCGTTCATTCGTAATGACTTGACGTCCTGGAAGCTGTACATCCCTGCAAAGAAGATTTAGTTCGCGAGTTTCTCCAACAAGCCCAGGTAATACTGGCATGACCACCTGAAACATATTGCTTCGAGCTGGACCGCTTTTCAATGCACCTTTTAAATCGTCAACTGACATAGGCATTAGATCATACTCCTAGAATCTTTATATACTGCAGACTTACCAGATTTTTGGAAATCAGCTGTCGGTAAGAACGTAGCAATCTCCCACTCGGGTGGAGGTACGTATGCAAATCTGCTTCTTACCTGTGAATTAAGATAATGCTTAAAGCACGGTTTATAATACTTAAGGCTCGAAGCACCTTTTAGCGTTTTATATGCAGCCTGAAATTTTGTGGTCTCATCGTACTTTTTATTGTTTGTAATTTCCATTAGCGAGTCTAGCATCTTAGCTCTAAGCGGTATAGGTAAATAGTGTAGATTTAAACCATAGAATCCACCAGGTGCAGGACCTACAACAATAGTCAAAGGGAAAGTGTCATAGTATGGCATTGTCTCTTTTGTTTTAGGATCGTAGAAGTACATGTACATGTTTCCTACAATACCACGGCTTTTTAATTCAACCGGGTCTTCTTTCATTAACGCGTTACGATTCACTTTTCCCATAGCCTGTGCTTTCTTTCGAAACCAGGCCATAGATTCTTTAGATCGTGGTGTTATACCTGCACGAAATGCTTCGAACTCTAGCTTTTGAAATATATTACTCATGACAGTATTTATACTGTTATTTTTTCTTTTTTCTCACAGGGCCAAGAGGTTTTAGCGGCTTGATGTACTTAGGCATAATTTTCATCTCCTGTAAAGTCTTTTCAGTCCATATCTGAAATACCCAACCACGATCCGTAGAATATTTTTGTGCAGCTTCCCACTTATTCATATTCTTCACATAAGTAAATGCTTCGTTAATATATTTCTTTGTACGCTTTTGGCCCTTTGGAGGTCTAGTCTCTTTATCAGGTTTAATCTCAACCAATAGAGTTTGATTCTCCATTACAATTTTAAGGTCTGGAAAGTACCTGTGATACCGCTTATCGCCATCGTAATAGTATGGTATTACAACTTCTTCGCTTGACCAAGACTTGACGTTGGGGTTATCATCGCACCATTTAAAACAGTGTCGTTCCCACATAGACCTAAATATTACGCCAGTATGATCACCAGCGTACTTCTTTGGGTTTTTAACTTTGTATTTACCTGAATAAGCCATATAAATAGTTCTAACTTTCTTTGTATTTATCGGAAAATTCATGCCAAAATATAAGTACCCATTAGTAAATCAGGATGACTATAAGGCTAGAATTCTATTTACTACTATAATCGAAACTCCCCCGACTATTGATACTTCTGCCTTTGAACGTGAAGCGAATCAAGGCACAGTAACTGGTGCACTTAATACTCTTGGGAACGTATTTACGGCTCCAATCAGAGGTGGCACGCGTACTAAAGGTGATACTGTTCGACTCTATTTACCTCCCGGAATTCAGGTTCAAGATGGGGTATCTTTCGATAATGCTGAGCTGGGTATTAGAGGAGCCGGAGTAGTTGACGGTGCAATGTCTGGAGGCTCAGGTAGTTTAGCTGATATGGCATCATCAACGTTTGGCTTGGGTGATATTAAAGCTATATTAGGACAGATCCAATCTCCTGAGGTAGCTCGAGCTACTGCAGCTGGTGTGGCAAGCATGAATCAGAAAGCACAAAACGTAACAAACAGCGCTTTGCAAACTACTTTGAATCCTAATATCAGAGCAATCTTTAGATCAGTTAACTTACGAGAGCATAGTTTTACGTTTAAATTTATTCCGCGGAGTGCCGCTGAAGCGCAAGAGGTAAGGTCTATCATAGACTGGTTTAGATTAGAGTTGTATCCTGAGCCAATTAAAGTCAGAAATCTTAACGTTGGTTATGAGTTTCCAAATAAGTTTTTAATACAAATGAAATACGGAGTTAATGCTGATATTGTAACTCAGCTTTTACCAGCACACCTTATAACGATGAGCACTAACTATAACCCTACTGCCATGGCGTTTTATGGTGATGGCGAGATGCAAGAGATAGATCTAACACTTAACTTTAGAGAATACAGAGCACTTGATAAACAAGACATACGTGCAGGATTTAGTGAGCTAGACAATCCTGATGCAGTTGATGCAATATTAGGTGATATATTCTATCAGCCTAACTATGGACCTCCTGGTTCATCACCTGCGCCTTCGAAGTCTGCATCTAAAGGTTATCCACCATACGTTCCTGCAAATCCAGCCAAAGTGACACGATTCCTTAATAGCACTGAAGTTGGTTCACCACACTGGATGGAAACTAATTATATGAATGAAGCAGGGGATTATAAAAATAATCCTCCATGGGGCACATCGAATCCTGTACAATATAATCCGTATCAAGATCCTCAATATATGCCAGAAGCAAGATTCCAAAATGGAGATGTCTACTCAAATATAACATATGACCATGATAAGGGTGGGCCACAATAATGAGTGACTATTTTAAAAATTTCCCACAAAATGCTTATAGCTTTGGTTCTGGATTGCCGTTTGTAGGATGGCAAAATCTAACAGCGTACGTTGATATTATCGATCAAGTAAAAGACAACATTGCGTTCTATGGATATTATAATATTCAAGAAGGTGACAGAGCCGATCAGGTTTCACAATACATATATGGTGATATGAAATACTATTGGACCTTTTACTTACTTAATGACCATATCAGAGAACAAGGTTGGACTCTCTCTTATCCTGAACTAGTTAAAAAGGTTGGCAAACTGCATCCTAATACAGTGCTTACTACAAAAGATATTATTGCCGGAAAATTTAAAGTGGGTCAAACTGTAACTGGCTCATCGACCGGTGTTAGTGGCACGATTATTCATAGAAATTTAGATCTAGGTCAATTGGTGATTAAAGGTTCACTTTCGTTTAATTCTACAGAAACTATTACATCTCAGGTCGGTGATACTGTGGAATCTATTACATTGATTGGTGCAGTTGATGAACCTAATTCTATAAGGTATTATGTAGATGCAGATATGAATCATTACGACATTGATCCTCACGCTGATAGACCATCGCTATATGCACCTGTTACTCAATACGAATATTATGCACAAGAGAATGATAAGCTTAAGCAAATTAAAGTGTTAAATCCAAGAGTGGTAAATGATGTTGCTAAAGAGTTTCAGGAAGTCATAAGAAATGCCTAGCACTTATAAACCGTTTGATCCAAAGGAATATGAGTTATCTTCGGTTGTAATAAAAACTGAAAGAAATTTACACCAGACTGATATTACTCAAGGTATTATTAATTTTAATATCTTTGAGCATATGGATAAGCCATATCTTACTGGCGATCTTACATTTGCAGATACAAATCGTATTTTAGAGATAATTGATTTTAAAGGTACAGAAGTTGTAGACTTTAAATTTAAGTTACATCAAAACGATATCTTTATAGAAAAACGATTTATTGTTAGAAACGTTCAGAATATTGTACCATCTACTGATACTGATGATGTAATCAGTTTAAACCTCATCGAGTATGATGGGTTTGTCGGAACACTTCGTTTTTTAAATAAAGCTTATCAAGGTAAACCTGGTCAGATAGTTAATGACATGATGCGAGATGTCTTTGGTGGACAAAAGATAGCAGTACGTGCCCAGGGCCAAGAAATTATGGCTCAAGAAAATTGGAATACAGCTAATGAAGTACCAGAAGGTGTATTGGCTGCACTTACTGAAGAAAATGCTGCAGAGATGCAAGCTGCGTTTAGATACATTGTTCCTAATCTAAATATATTTGAAGCTATTCGTGCTATCACAGCACGTGCAACCGGACTGACCGGTTCTCCGTTCTATTGCTATGCAACGTTAGCTGATAACAATCTGAGATTCTACGATCTTTACACATTGATTCGTAGGCCAAGTATTAATGGTGCTGAGCCGTATTTTTATTCATCATATATAACACAGAACGCCAATATTAATGTAGATATTACACGCATCGCATCTGAGATGACTACGACATCAAATGATAACACACTTAAGTTATTGCTTGATGGTGATCTTGGAGCCACGTATGAGTTTGTAGATCCTACCCATGCATTAGAATATAGTTTCAACTATGACTTAGATACTACACTTCAAAACATACTTGGAGCCGAAGCTTATCCTGTAGCAGATACAAAATCTCCTTTTGGTTCTAAAGCAATAAGTAAATACCAGACTAAAAGATTTAATCTGCTTGCTCCATCATTACTATACTATGATCAGAAAAATCCGTACGAAGAATATAATACAGCAGCACATACATCTAAAGCTATTCAGAAATCTTTAAGAAAACTTATAGGCCAAGAAGCTATTGATATTATGGTTCCAGGTTTACACACAATGCCTCAAGGCCAAAACGGAAACAAAACGATAGGCAGAGTAATTTCGTTTATATCATTAGGTGATACTAAACAAGTCGATGAACCAATTGACAGAAAAAGATCTGGAGACTATTTGGTGTATGCGACAAGACATATGTTTACGAAAGATAATTATCAGACAAAAATGAGTTTAGTTAAATTATCAAACTACAAAGGTAATACCTCTGTGTATAATACACCTCCAGGTTATAATGTTGATGCAGGTGGCCCACAATGATGGAATTTTATGGAGATAACGTCAGGTGGTGGATCGGTGTTGTAGTTAACGTGCTCGATCCTCTAGAATTGGGTAGAGCTCAGGTTAGAATCTTTGGCATACATTCACGAGACAACCTACAAATTCCTACCGGAGCTTTACCATGGGCAACTGTATTACAAACAAATAACGGTGGTACTTCCGGAATAGGTATTACCCCACAGCTTTTGCCAGGTGCACAAGTCATGGGAATATTCCTAGATGGTAAAGGATCACAAGCACCATGTGTTGTCGGAGTAATGCCAAAAATAGAAATACCTTCTGAACAACAACTGGCAAATGCTCAATGGAAAGAAGGTGCCGCTGGTAAAGAAGCTAGCACAGATCCAGGTGCAAGAACAGACGGAAGTGTTGAGAGTAATAATTATCAGGCTCCGTTAGGTACTAACTCAGAAAGAATTACGGAAGCATACACGTTCTTTCGAAATCAAGGTTACACAAAAGAACAAGCTGCAGCCGTTGTTGGAAACCTTATGGTCGAGTCACGATATAAGGGTGAAGAGTTAAACTTCTCGGCAGTAGCTCACAACGACCAAGGCCCTGGGAAACATGCAAGAGGTATTGCACAATGGGGACCAGGCCGCAGAGCTATATTTGAACAAGTATATGGAAAGTCTTGGTCACAAAGCACATTTAACGATCAATTAAATTTTATCGTGCACGAATTAAATAATCCAGATAACGAGAGTGGCAACTTAAACGTTAATGCTAACACTAATTTAAAAAGTTCTAGTACTGTAGAACAAGCTGCTTTTGTGTTTGACAGCCAGTACGAAAGAAGTAGCGGTGCACACTTACAAAAGAGAATACAAGAAGCATATAGAGTATTACAATTGACTGAAGGAACTGCTGTATAATGGTTACGTTTACAAAAACAAATAGCTACATGTCAACTCTTGACCAGCGTTTATCTACTCAGCCTTTTCAAAATGCTGTACCTTCGCTGACGGGTGAATATAATGCTGCGATAACATCTCCGCTAGGTCAGCTAGTTGGCCAAACGTTAAACGGTTTTATGTCGGTAAACCAACTTCAAGATTATCCAGGTCAAGGCGGCAATCAGTTATTTGGTATCGGTATTGCTAAGCTAACCGAAGGTGTAAGTGGATTTGCAGCTGATTTAATTACAGAGATAGAAGGAGCATTTAGCGGTCTAGCTTCTGGCAATGCAAATTTTACTGATGTGCTTACTGTATTAGGTACCCTTGGTGTACTCACGGGATCAAGTCCGGCAAAAGGATTCTTACTTAGCTATTATGGTGCATCGTCTGCGAATGGTATGCAAGGATTACTTGGAAGTGCTTCGTCAAATCCATTAGCACAGATCGTAGGTGCTGTCAGTGCAGCACAAAGTGGAAATCTTCAGGGATTTATGACTCAGGCGTTTAACCGAGATATCTCAGCAATCATTAATCCTATTATTGCTGAGTTTAATAAAAAAGTAGATCTTACTATCGGTACGGCGATTAAGCCAATATTACAGGCAATTGTTGATACAATTGACACACCGATAGGATTTGTTATTAATGATCTTACGGGCGGTGGGCTTACTGATATAGCGCGAAACAATATTGTAACTCTTATATCCAACGGAAATTACGCTGCGGCTATAGCATTAACAGCAGCTAGTTCTGATTTACCAATAGGCGTAATAGAAGATAGGATTTACGGTATTGATACTAAGTTTACTACAAGAGTAACATATACAGCATCTACTAGTTTACCTACGTTTGAAATTGGATCTAACGCTGTTGGATGGGAAGGTCAATTTACACCATCAAATAGATATGGCTCAGGAACTTCCGGCACAGGAAATAGCAGTATTCCATATCAGTTTACAACAGTGGCCGGAACAGAAGAATTAGAAGCTGATTTTGTATCTGCAACAAGGGATATAACTGAGGTTGTAGTGCACTGGACTGGAACATATATAGATCAGGACATTGGTGCAGAGGATGTACACTCATGGCACCAGGCCCGAGGATGGTCGGGTTGTGGGTATCATTATGTAATTCGAAGAGACGGTACGATAGAACGCGGTAGACCTATTAACTATACTGGAGCGCATGCAAAGGCAAACGGTCACAATAATCAAAGCATAGGCGTATCGTTTGTCGGTGGATATACTGTTCCAAGTACAGGTAATGGATCTAATTCACCTACAGGATCTTCTTCGTTTACTGCTGCGCAGAACGTTGCGTTTAATAGATTTATGTCTACATTCTATAAAGCCTTTCCAGGAGGACAGGCGTTTGGCCATATGGATACTGATCCATCACAAAAAATAGATCCAGGGTTTAGTGTAGCAAATTATGTATTTACAAACTTTGGTAAAAAGAATGTTAGTAGCGCGACATCTCAACCGTTAACCGTAGCTGAATTACAAACATATAGAGCGAGTGCAACAGCATGACAACAGATAATGACGACCTACAGAATCGAGAACAGATTTTCGGTCAACAAATTTATACTCAAGGAGTCTTTCCGACAGGGTTTCAAGATCCAGCCGGAGTTTTTCCACGTGTTGATTACTCATATCAGTCGTCTATTAACCGTGCTGCAAGGGCTGCAAAAAGAAATGATCTCGCAACAAATGGCGGTATTCCTACATTACAAAAAACCCGTACTGGTACTCCTGAAGAAAATGCAGCTGTTCCTTTACCGCAGTATCCTCACAATACAATATGGGAAACACCAGGTGGCCACATCATCGAAATGGATGATACACTAGGTAATGAGCGTATGATGATTCGTCATCATTCAGGTGCAGGTATAGAGATAAAACCAGATGGTACAGTGTACCTTA
>Ga0206682_10001141_pt1 | contig 26511 bp, 36 predicted proteins | sample M240m12015metaG_FD_155444 | JGI IMG/M metagenome (GOLD analysis project Ga0206682, IMG submission 155444) | Ammonia-oxidizing marine archaeal communities from Monterey Bay, California, United States - M2 40m 12015 | ecosystem: Environmental > Aquatic > Marine > Intertidal zone | place: USA...
TTAAAAACTTTCGTTCGACTTGCATGTGTTAAGCATACCGCCAGCGTTCATCCTGAGCCAGGATCAAACTCTCCATGGTACTTATTAATCTCTTTGAGATTTCTTATAAATTAAACTTTTAATCTAAATAGAATTATACTAAATACTTCAATTCTCTGTCAAGCGTTTCATTTCAAAATTTAAATGCATCTTTATTAAATGCTCCACTATAAGTACCAATAAATTATTAATTGCAACATCCCTATCTTATCTAAGTATGTGTTCCATTAATAACAAACTTTAAAATTTCATAATAGCTTATCATTATCAAGTGTTGTTTTAGAGAGCTGCTTTTATTCGAACTTAAATATTTATCTCTAATAAAGCTATTTGGATTTTTTTACCCGTAACCGGTACTACAATTCATTAATTAAACGTACCCACAGATTGTTATTACTGGTGTTTCTATATCCAATTTTGAACCTCTGGTATTATATTAAGTAATATCTTTTTATTAAAAACTTGTCATGAGCATTTTAGTTATTGGCGGTACAGGAACTCTTGGACGACAAATTGTTAAACAAGCCTTAGATGAAGGTTATCAAGTTAAATGTTTAGTAAGGGATTTTCGCCGAGGAGCTTTTCTAAAGGATTGGGGGGCAGAACTTATATACGGAGATCTGTCAATTCCATCTACAATACCAGCAGCCTTAAAAGGTGTTAGCATAGTAATTGATTCAGCAACTATTCGTTCAACAAGTAGTTATACTTCAGAAACTATTGATTGGCGAGGTAAAATTGCTCTTCTAGAAGCTTCAAAGCTTGTAGGTATCAAAAAATTCATTTACTTCTCTGTGCTTAACGCTTCAAAAAATCCATCTATACCTTTGCTGGATTTAAAGCTTAAAATGGAGAAAAAGCTTGAACTGTCGGGTCTTAATTACACTATTTTCCAGTGTTCTGGATTTTTTCAAGGTCTTATAAGTCAATACGCACTACCCATTTTAGAAAGTGAAACGATTTGGTTGCCTGGTGATTCGGCTCCTATCGCTTACCTTGATACACAGGATGCTGCAAAAGCAGTTGTACAAAATTTGAGTAGTTCAGAATATGATCAGAAAAAAGTTTCCCTTATTGGTGAAAAATTTTGGACTCCAAAAGAAATAGTAGAACTTTGCGAACGCTTATCAGGTAAAACAGCGAATATTTCTTATATTCCTTTTATCGCATTTAGTTTGCTAAGAAGATTATTTAGATTCTTTGAATCAACATGGAATATTGCAGACCGCTTACAGTTTGGTGAAATTTCAAATGATCCAAGTCTAAAGGTTAAGCCAACAAATGAAATAATGTGGTCAACTAATCGACTTAGTCTCGAAAATTACTTACAAGAGTATTTTGGTAAAATTCTTAAAAAACTTAGAGAAACAAGTTATCAGCAATCACAAAAATCAAATGAAATATCATTTTTATAAAATTTGATAATTAAATTGATTATTTCTTTAGAATCTAAACAACTAAAAAGTAGTCTCTTGACGTAACAAATATGATTACTTATAATTAAAGTTGTGCGTCAAGCAACTAAGGGACTGTAGTTCAATTGGTTAGAGCACCGCCCTGTCACGGCGGAAGTTGCGGGTTCGAGTCCCGTCAGTCTCGATAAAGGTTAACTTAGATTAATCTCTGCCTTTATTTGATCATATGAATAAGATAACTTATTAATCCATAACGACATTTCTAAATTTTAGAAATGTCGTTATGGATTTCTCCCTTACGATAAAAATTTTATTCTAATTTTCTTTGTATTAGAAATTTTTCACTTCAACATCAACACCAGCTGAAATGTCTAAGTTTCGTAAGTTTTCTAGAGTACTGTCTGTAGGTTTATAAACATCAATAATACGCTTGTGTGTTCGAATCTCAAAATGATCTCGAGCATCTTTATTTACATGCGGTGATGTTAACACACAATATCTTCGGAGTTTAGTAGGTAGAGGTATAGGGCCAATAGCTTCAATACCACTAGCCTTTACTGCATCAATAATTTTACTGCAAGAATTGTCTAAAATCTGGGACTCGTAGGCTTTTACGCTTATACGAAGTTTTTGTAGTTGTAATGAACTCATTTTTGTCTAAATCTTACTCAATAATCTTTGACACGACACCAGCACCAACAGTTCTTCCGCCCTCTCTAATAGCAAAACGCATACCTTGCTCAATTGCAATAGGGTTAATCAGTTCTGCTGTCATTTTAATTCTATCACCAGGCATTACCATCTCTGCAATACTTCCATCATCACCAGTAAATTGAACAATTGTACCAGTAACATCAGTTGTTCTTACATAGAATTGTGGTCGGTAACCTGTAAAGAATGGAGTGTGTCGTCCACCTTCATCTTTGTTTAAAATGTATACTTCAGCTTCAAACTTCTTGTGTGGTGTAATAGAACCTGGTAAAGCTAATACCATACCACGTTCAATTTCAGTTTTCTGAATACCACGAATTAGGATACCAACGTTATCACCGGCCATACCTTGATCAAGAGTTTTTTGGAACATTTCAATTCCAGTAACAGTTGTTGCTTTTGTCTCTTTTAGACCAACTAACTCTACAGCATCACCAACGTTTACTTGACCTCTTTCAATACGACCCGTAGCAACTGTACCACGACCAGTAATAGAGAAAACGTCCTCAATAGCCATTAAGAATGTTTTTTCTGTATCACGTTCTGGTGTTGGAATGTAAGAATCAACAGCATCCATTAAATCATAGATAAGGTCAACCCATTTATCTGCACCTCTTTCTTTAGGACCACCCTCTACTGCTTGTAATGCTAATAAAGCTGAACCTGAAACGAAAGGAATTTCATCCCCAGGGAAATCATAACTTTCTAGAAGTTCTTGTACTTCTAATTGAACTAATTCTAGAAGCTCTTCATCATCAACTTGGTCTGCTTTATTTAAGAATACAACAAGGTAAGGAACACCAACTTGCTTTGCTAGTAAGATGTGTTCTCTTGTTTGAGGCATTGGACCATCAGCAGCTGAAACTACTAAAATACCACCATCCATCTGTGCAGCACCTGTAATCATGTTTTTTACATAATCGGCGTGGCCCGGACAATCAACGTGAGCATAGTGACGATCTGCTGTCTCATACTCTACGTGTGCTGTGTTAATAGTAATACCACGAGCTTTTTCTTCAGGAGCTGAATCAATCTCGTCGAATTTCTTCGTAGCATCAGCGTTAAAAATAGATAATGTTGCAGAAATTGCAGCCGTTAATGTAGTTTTACCGTGATCTACGTGACCAATAGTACCAATGTTAATGTGCGGCTTTGATCGTTCAAACTTTTCGCGTGCCATAGAGATGTAATCGAATTAAAATTTAACTTACTTTATAAGGTTTTAAATACTTTTGGCGAAATAACTACCAACTCGACAAATTGAGTTAGTGTATTTTTTAATATCTAAAATGTGCAAAAGCTTTATTCGCTTCTGCCATTTTGTGGGTTTGTTCTTTTCTTCGAATACTGTTGCCAGCTTCTTTTGCTGCATCAATTATTTCGTTAGAAAGCTTAATTGACATGTTTTTCCCAGAACGTCCTCGAGCAAATTCCGTAATCCACTTTAACGAAACATTGGTCCCTCTATAAGCTCTAATTTCTATAGGAACTTGATAAGTTGAACCACCAACTCTTCGAGATTTAACTTCTACTGCAGGAGTAACATTTTTTACAGCCTTTTCCAACACAAGTACTGGATTTTCCTCAGTTTTTGTCGAAATAATTTCTAAAGCTTTATAAACAATTTTTTGTGCAAGAGATTTCTTACCCGATTGTAGTATTCGACTTACTAAAAGAGTTACTAACCGACTGTTGTAAATTGGATCTGGCTCAGCTAAGTTTCTTTGAGCTCTACTTCTACGTGACATAGTTAATTCAGTTTTATAAGTTTAATTTATTACGAAGCTTTTGGCTTTTTACCTCCGTACTTAGATCTACTTTGTCGTCGATCCTTAACACCAGCAGCATCAAGTGTTCCTCTAACTACGTGATAACGACAACCTGGTAAATCTTTAACACGACCACCTCGGATTAACACAACTGAATGTTCCTGGATATTGTGCCCGATTCCCGGGATGTAAGCTGTAACTTCAAAACCAGATGTTAATCGAACACGAGCAACTTTACGTAAAGCCGAATTAGGCTTCTTAGGCGTTGTTGTATAAACACGTGTACATACGCCACGTCTTTGTGGACATGACTTTAAAGCTGGTGATTTTGTTTTTTTCTTATTAGCTACCCTTTCAAATCTAACTAATTGTTGTATTGTTGGCATAAAATTATTTATTCTGTTTGATTTTCAATACCGTATTTACGCATAAAGCGTTCTACCCTACCTTCGGTATCAAGAATAGTCTGTGAACCAGTATAAAAAGGATGGTTACCCGACCAAATATCAACATTTAATCTCGGCTTTGTTGAACCAACTTTCATAATTAATTGACCATCACAATAAACCTTTGCATTAGGGTACCAGTCAGGATGAATTGATGTTTTTGGCATAGTATTTATTTTAACGCTTAGAGAATTGAGGAGCTTTTCTAGCTTTCCTTAATCCATATTTTTTTCTTTCTTTACGACGAGAATCACGGGTTAAAAAACCTTCAGATTTTAAACCTACCCTATTTTCTGCGGACATGTAACATAAAGCTCTTGCAACACCTAGTTTTATTGCATCAGCTTGTCCTTTTAATCCACCACCATGGGTATTAACGTAAATATCATACATATTTTCTAGCCCTAAAGTTGTTAAAGGGATTTTTGACGCATTAATATACTGCGAGTTGAATTGCATATATGATTCCCCTTGCTTGTTATTTACAATCATAGAACCTGTACCAGGAACTAAAATAACTTTAGCTACGGAAGTTTTTCTACGTCCTATCCCAAAAAAAGCTGACTTCGTTTCTGAAGCTGATAAAGACATAATTTAATTTTTTGTAGTCGTTTATTAATAAATTTTGAGTAAGTTCAAAGATTCTACTTAACAATAGTTATTGTTGTTAGATCTTGTCTTTTAACGGTCGTTTTTTTTTTATTTTCGAAGATCTAAATCAAAACGTTTTTTTAGATTATCACAAACTTCATCAGCCGATTTTTGACCAAAATTTTTAAATTCTAATAAATCATCAGCTGTATACTGTAATAAATCCGATAAAGTGTGTACATTTGCTCGTTTTAAGCAATTGTAAGCTCTTACAGATAACTCTAATTCTTCTATAAAAACGTTATCCAAATGTTCACTCTTATCTTCTTGAGTTGGTGCTTCAATTTTCATAGATTGATTAGCCAGAGTGTCAGTAATTTTTAAGATGCCAAAGGTATTTTCAAGTATCTCAGCTGAAGAACTTAAAGCCTCCGCAGGTGTAATACTACCATTGGTCCAAACTTCTAACATTAAACTTTCTAACTCAGAAGAAGAATTACTTCGAGATGTCTCCACAAAAAAATTCACCTTAGTTACTGGCATAAAAACAGCATCTACGGCAAGGAAACCTAAAGGAAGAATAGAATCTAATTTACCGCTTGGAACATAATTTTGCCCCATAGCAATAAAAAATTCCATTTCTAAATTACCATTACTTGCTAAACTTGCAATGTATTGCTGGGGATCAACTAGAGATATATTAGTAGGCAATTCTATGTTGCCTGCAGTTATAATTCCAGCCTCTTTTGCATGCAGCCTAACTAACGCCGGTTCAGTAAGATTTCCTTTTAGGATAATTTGTTTGATATTAAGTAAAATATCGACAACATCTTCTTTAACATTTGGAATAGTTGAAAATTCGTGATCGATTCCTGTAATACGAACACCTGTAATAGCTAGGCCCTGTAAATTAGATAAAAGAACACGCCTTAAGACGTTTCCTACCGTAGTACTTTGCCCCTTTATAAATGGTCCAATAGAATACTTCGAATAAAGTTGTGTTGGTATTTTGGTTGCAGACTCTAGGCACTGAACTTGAAACATGACTTAATTAAAATATCTAGAATTTACCAATTACTAAGAAATTACTTTGTTACCTGACCTACTAATTAGACACGTCTTTTCTTTGGAGGACGGCAACCATTATGCGGTACTGGTGTAATATCTTTAATTATTAAAACCTGTAAACCACAACCTTGCAATGCACGGATTGCTGTTTCTCTACCACTACCAGGACCGCTAACAACAACTTCTGCTTCACGCATTCCTTGTTCGTAAGCTACTGTAGCAACTTTTTCAGCAGCGGATTGAGCAGCAAAAGGAGTTCCTTTTTTAGCCCCTTTAAATCCACTACCGCCTGCAGACGCCCAAAATAATGTATTACCTTGTTTATCTGTTATATTTACAATCGTGTTATTAAAAGTGGACTTAATGTGAACAACACCACTTGTTATTGTTTTTTTAGATTTTTTCCCAGAAAATCGCTTTATCTGTTTAACCATACTAAGCTAAGATTTTGAAGACTATTTACTTTTTCTTTGCTACAGGAATTTTCACTTTCCCTTTACGAGTTCGAGCATTTGTTTTTGTTCTTTGCCCCCGAACGGGAAGGCCAACACGGTGACGTCGACCTTTCGCAGAACCAATTTCTGTTAATCGTTTAATGTTTTGGGAACATGTTCGGCGTAAATCACCTTCCGTTTGGTAGTCGTTATCAATTATCGCTCTGATATTTGTAACTTCTTCATCAGTTAGATCATTACATCTGGTACTTGGAGAAACATTAGCATCGTTTACGATTTGTTTCGCACTTGTCTTACCAATTCCAAAAACATAAGTTAACCCAATATCAACTCTTTTATTACGTGGAAGGTCTACTCCTGAAATACGTGCCATTTTATTCTGTTAACGCTAACTTTTTATTTACGTTTCATTTTTGCCCGACCTTGTCGAACTTTAAGACGTGGATCTGATTTACAAATAAGATAAATTCGACCACGACGTTTTACAACTTGGCAATCTTTTGATCTATTTTTTAAATTACCAATGGAACTTACTACTTTCATAAGTTTTAATTAAAAATTTATAATTCAATAAATTCCAAGCATTATGCATAAGTGTTTTTGGTTTCTAGAAGAATTAATATAAACACTCTACCAATTTATGCTAACTGACTTGGAATAAAAAGTCTACGAGTTTTTGAAACTCTCGTAATTCTGTGAAACAAGGTAACCACGGATTTGAGATGAGACGTCTGTAATAACACCGATTAGTATTATTAACGAGGTTAAATTGCTAAACAATTTGAACTGGAAAACCTTTCCTAATACAAAAGGGAAAAAAGCTAAAAAAGCTAGAAATACACCCCCCATAAACGCCAACCTACTAATTACTTGTTCAAAGTATTGTGTAGTATCTTTTCCTTGTTTTAAACCGGGCACACTATAGGCCATTTTTGTTAAATTTTCGGACAGATCCTTAGGTTTTAAAACTAAAAGTGCATAAAAACTACTAAAGAAAACAACAAGAACTATATTTAACGCAAATGAACTAAAAGTTAATATATTTGTTAATTGATTTCCTTCTAAAGATAAACCCCCTGTTAGCGCTAGCTGCAAAGGATAAAATAAAAATGTGGCTATTGTTGTGCTAAAAACAAGTGGCATAATACCACCTTGATTTAATTTTATTGGAATATAACTATTTTTTAGTTCTTTGCCATCCAAATTTTGCCCACTGCTTAATTGACGAGCCGAGACGATATTAATTCGTTTATAAGAATTTTGAACTAAAACAATCAATGAGAGTATCACTAAATAAATAGCATAAGCAATAGCAATTAATAATACACCATTTGCGTTTGGATCATTATTTAGGCTATCCCCCAGATTTCCCAAATTTGCTGGAATACCACCAACGATATTAATAAAAATAATCATTGATGATCCATTGCCAAGTTGCTCATTGGTTATAAGTTCTGCAAACCACATGGAAAGCATGGAACCCACGGTCAAAGATAAAATAATTTTTAATGCTAGGACTATGCTCCAATTAAAAACTACAGGTTTTACTACTACAAAAGCAACGCCTGTACTTAATATTAATGCCCAACCAAGAGTTAAATATCTAGTATAACGAGTTATTTGTTGTCTACCATATTCGCCTTCTTCTTTTTGTAACCGTTCTAATGCAGGTATTACCGGAGTTAAAAGCTGTATTACAATAGAAGAGTTAATATATGGTAATATTCCTAATGACCCAAGACCAAGGAATGCACTTCCCGTTAAATTTTTGGCTAAACCAAATAATGGATTTGCTACTTGGTTCTGAGAAAAAATATCTAAATCAACATTAGGAACCGGAATATAAAGACCCAACCTTATTAAAAATAAAAGACCAAGTATTTTAGTAATCTTTTTTTGTAGTTGGTTTATTGTTTCTGATCCTGCCATTAGTTAAAATTTAAATGTTGTAAGATCTTAATGTGCTTAAACCATCAATTGTTGCTCTAGCATTATTTAACAAATTATTAGAACCTAATTGTTTTGATAAAATGTTTTTTATACCTGCTAGTTCCAGCACAGTTCGTATTGAACTACCTGCAATTACCCCCGAACCAGGAGCTGATGGGCGTAGAACAAGTTTTGCGGCACCAAATCTACCACTTGTTGGGTGTGGTATAGAATTTGAACTCGTTAAAGGAACTGTTATGATATGCTTTTTACCATCAGTTACCCCTTTTCGAACAGCTGTAATAACATCACTAGCTTTACCAACACCAACGCCAACTTTACCTTGCTCATTTCCGACTACAATAATAGCTCGGAAACTCATTTTTTTTCCTCCTTTTACAACTTTTGTTACACGCTCAATAGCGACAACGCGCTCTGACCATTCAGACTTGGATTTAACTATTTTTTTAGGACCCATGCTAAAAATTTAATAAAGAACAGTATTTATAATTAGATAGACTATTTACCAGTTTTACCTGCTTTACGTCTTATAACTTCACCCTCGTAAGCAATACCTTTACCTTTATAAGGTTCTGGTGGGCGTACGGCGCGTATTTTAGCAGCAAATTCACCAACCATATCTTTTTGTATACCAGAAACAATAACACTTGTTGGGCTCTCTACTTTTACCATTAAACCGCTTGGCGTTACCATTTTCACTGGGTGGCTATATCCCATATTTAATACAAGATCATTCCCATTTAACTGGGCACGGTAACCAACACCTGTAATTTGTAATTTTTTCTCAAAACCTACAGAAACCCCTTTAACCATATTTGCAACAAGTGTTCTTGAAAGGCCATAAAGGGCTTGAGAGAGTTTAGTATCTTGAGTTTTTTCAATAAATAAGTTTTGACCATCCATGGTACAACAAACTAACGACGGTAAAATTCTAGAAAGATTTCCCTTAGGGCCATCAACCGAAATTTTTTGACCGTCTAGTTTTATTGTTACTTTTTCTGGTATAACTATAGACTTCTTGCCGATACGAGACATAATTTATTTAAGAGTTACCAAATATAACATAAAAGTTCACCACCAATCCCTTGTTTGCGGGCTTGATGATCGGTCATTAAACCACTTGAAGTTGAAACAATTGCCGTACCAAAACCACCCAAAATTCTAGGCATTTTTTTAGCACCACTATATACCCTTAATCCGGGTTTACTTATACGTTGTATTTTAACAATACTAGGTTTACGTTCTTTTCCTGTATATTTTAAAGATAAAAGTAGTGAACTGTTTAAACCATTTTTTAATTCTTCAAAAGAATCAATTAAACCTTCAGCACAAAGTACTTGCGCAATATTTTTAGTAACTTTCGTGGAAGGTATTTGTACAATTTGATGTTTAGCTAAATTCGCGTTACGAATTCGAGTTAACATATCAGCTATAGTATCTGTAGTCATTTCGTAATTTATTCTAGTTATACACTAAACTGCAGTGAAAGGCATACCGAACGATTTTAATAAAGCGCGAGCTTCTTCATCCGTTTTTGCTGTTGTAACAATCGATATGTCTAAACCGCGAATTTGTGTTACATCGTCATAAGAAACTTCCGGAAAAATTAGTTGTTCCTTAAGGCCTAGATTGTAGTTTCCTCTACCATCAAAACCATTTGGGCTAATACCACGGAAATCACGTATACGGGGTAAAACAATATGAATTAATTTTGTAAGGAAAGTGTACATTTGGTCTTTACGTAAAGTTACGGACGCACCAATAGACATACCATCACGGATTTTAAATCCTGCAACAGATTTTTTTGATTTATTAACAGTTGGTTGTTGCCCAACAATTAAAGTCATTTCTTGTACACTTGCGTCTAATTCTTTAGAATTTTTTGAGGCTTCCCCGATACCTCGGTTAACTGAAATTTTAACAATTTTTGGTACTTGCTCAATATTCTTGTAACCAAATTCTTCTATAAGAGAAGGAACAATTTTTTGCTTATATAAGCCTTTTAAATCTAGTTTCATGTCTAGTAAAATTTCACTTTGTTAAAGTTAAGAGCTTTCTTTAAAGAACTTCAGGTGCTAAAGAAACAATTTTAGTGAAACCCTTTTCTTTCAATTCCCGAGCAATCGGGCCAAATACACGCGTACCACGAGGGTTATTTTCTTTATTGATGATTACTGATGCATTGTCATCAAAACGTAACCTAGAACCATCTTTACGTCGGACAGATTGCTTTGTACGTACAATAACAGCACGAACTACATCTGAACGTTTTACGGTAAGATTTGGTGTAGCATCTTTAACTACGCCAATAATAACGTCTCCTACGTGACCATATCTTCGATTACTACCAAGAACCCGAATACACATTAATTTTTTAGCACCGCTATTATCTGCGACTTTTAAACAAGTTTGGGGTTGTATCATTTTTTATGTTGCTGACTTTCTTAGAATACTAACTAAAACCCAATTTTTTGTTTTACTCATGGGTTTCGTTTCACGAATACGCACTTGATCCCCAATCGAAGACGTCGAAGCAGAATCATGAACTGCGTATCTTTTAGTTCGAGTAATTACTTTTTTGTATCTCTTATGGATAATACGATCGTTGACAGCAACGATAAGCGTATCTTTCATTTTGTCACTAACAACAATACCTACTTTTTCTTTTACAGCCATACTTTGGAATTTGATAAACTAACAAAGTTTTAAAGAGAATACTTTTACTTTGTAGGATTTAAACTTTTTCTAAAATTTTTGTTTTTATAGGAAGTTTATAAGAAGCTAACTTTAAAACTTTATACGCCATCTCTTTTGATAAACCATTGATTTCAAAAAGTACAGCGCCAGGTTTAACAACAGCAACCCAGTAGGCTACAGTACCTTTACCCGAACCCATTCGTGATTCTGCAGCTCTTTCTGTGATTGGTTTATCGGGAAAAATTCGAATCCAAATTTTTCCACTACGACGAACATAACGCGTAATACTTCTTCGTGTAGCTTCAATTTGTCGAGAAGTAAGCCAAACGGGTTCTAAAGCTTGAATACCATATTCGCCAAAGACAATAGTATTTGCTTTTGAAACTCCTTTAAACCTTCCACGGTGCTGTCTACGAAACTTTGTTCTTTTAGGAAGTAACATTTTAAAATTTTAAGTTAAAAAATTTCTTTATTAAAGATCCAGACCTTAATACCTAATACACCATAAATAGTATTAGCACGATGAGTCGCATAACTGATATCTGCCCTAATTGTTTGAAGAGGCACACGTCCCTCACGAGCCCATTCAGCACGAGCAATTTCTGCACCATTTAACCTACCAGCTACTTGAATTTTAAAACCTTTAACGCCACTTTTTTGAAGCATTTGAGTCGTTTGACGAATAGCTTTTTTAAAAGCGACACGTTTTTCAAGTTGATCACCAATAGATCTAGCAACTAATGAGCTTTCATTTTCACTGCGTGTAACTTGTAAAACTTTTACCCTAATTTGTTTAGAATTGTTTACTAGTTTTTTAAGGTTGTCTTTTAATTCTGTAATTAAACTGTTTTGATCTGTATCAACAGCAATTGCTTTCGGTCGTGCTGCATGAACAATAAGCTCAAGTTGGTTTACTTTTCGATGAATTTCTAATTTAGCAATACCAGCTTTACTATAAATTGGTTCGAATTTCTGTTCAAAAAAAGTTCTTATTTTGTAATCTTCTTTTAGAACCTCACTATAAGCACTATAGTTAGCAAACCAAGTAGCCTTATGTGCTTTATTAACTCCGGTTCTAAAACCAGTTGGATTTATTTTCTGTCCCACGAATTAGATCCTTATAAATTTTTTAGTTGTTTTTAACTTTCCATAACAATTGTTATGTGTGAAGTTTTTTTCTGAATTTTGTAAGCTCTACCTTGAGCTCGTGGACGAAATCGTTTCATTGTTGGCCCTTGGTCAGCGAAGGCTGATTTAACAATTAACTTAGTTTCGTCAAAACCCATATTATTTTTAGCATTTGCTGTTGCAGAGCGTAAGACTTTTATAATTGGTGCGCATGAAGCATAAGGCATAAATTCTAAAAGTGTTAATGCCTCAGGATAAGTTTTTCCTTGTATTTGTTGAAGAACACGACGGATTTTACTAGGAGACATTCTAACGTATTTAGAAATAGCTCGAACTTCATTTTTTTGTAAAAAATTATTTGTCATAGCTTTTACTAACGTTTTCCTTTTTTATCTTTTTTTACGTGCGAGCGGAACGTTCTAGTTGGAGCAAACTCACCAAGTTTATGTCCAATCATTTGATCAGATACAAATACTGGAAGATGTTGATGTCCATTGTACACAGCAAATGTGTGCCCAATCATATTTGGAAGAATAGTCGTAGAACGTGACCAAGTTTTAATAATATCTTTCTTGCCGCTTGCGTTCATTTGCTCCACTCTTTCAAAAACATGAGAAGCTACAAAAGGCCCTTTTTTTAAAGAACGTGGCATTTTAATTTAATATAAGTTTAAAAACTATCTTATCGGCGTGAACGTAAAATATATTTACTACTCGCTTTTGTTTTGTTTCTTGTTTTAATACCTAAAGCCGGTTTACCCCAAGGAGTTACAGGTTTTGGACGACCAATTGGAGATCTACCTTCTCCACCACCGTGTGGGTGATCAATAGGGTTTTTTACAACACCACGAACTTTTGGTTTCTTTCCAAGCCAACGGCTGCGGCCTGCTTTACCTAAAGTAATGTTAATGCTATCAATATTTCCAACTTGCCCAAGAGTCGCGTAGCACTTTTTACTTACTAAACGTACTTCATTAGAAGGTAGTTTTAAAGTAACAAAGTCCCCTTCTTTTGCAATTAACTGGGCATAAGTACCTGCAGAACGCGCAATTTGACCCCCTTTACCAAGTGTTAACTCGACATTATGAATAATGCTACCAAGAGGTATTACCTCTAAAGGCATAGCATTTCCCACTTCAATGGGTACATCGTTACCCGAATACAAGTCCATACCGACTTTTAATGAACGAGGTGATACAATGTATTTTTTTGAACCATCTTTATAATGTAATAAAGCGATTCTTGCATTTCGGTTTGGATCATATTCAATAGTAGCTACTCGTGCAGCTAAGTTAGATTTCCTATGGAAATCTATCATACGATATTTTCTTTTATGTCCACCACCGCGGCCTCTAACCGTAATAACACCTCGGTTGTTTCGCCCACCACAAGCTTTTTTACCGACTGTTAAACTTTTTTCTGGTTTTACTTTAGATAAGTCATCAAAGTATGACACAGATTTAGAGCGTGTGCCTGGGCTGTAAGCCCTATAAAGACGAATTGCCATATAAAATATTTACTATTTAAAGAGCCTCTAAAATTTCCTTGTTAAATTTAGCTTAGGGACCTAAATTACTCTTCAAAAAGAGTGATAGAATCCTCAGGCACTAACTTAACAATTGCTCGTTTATAACGAGCTTTTTTACCTATAAATTTCCCTACTCGACGTTTTCTTAATGGTAATAAAGAAGTATTTACGGAAATGACTTTAACATCAAATAATTGTTCTACAGAAGCTTTTATAGCAGTTTTATCTGCTTTACGATCTACCGCAAAACTATACTGATTCTGTTCAATTAACCGTATCGTTTTTTCAGTTAAAATTGGGTATTTTACTATACTTAGTAAATCTTGTTGATTAGATTGAATGTAAGCCATAAAGAATAATACTCGACTAACCTTTTAATTTAATATTTTTGCGCCTGGATTTTTAATACAGTATTTTTTTTCCCTGGAACTGAACCTTTTAAAACTAGAATATTTTCATCTTTATTAATATAAAGAACTTCTGTATTTTTAAGTGTTACAGTATTACCACCAAGTTGGCCAGCCATTTTTTTACCAGGATAAACACGTCCCGGTGTACTTCCGGCACCAATACTTCCAGGTAATCTATGGTTTTTAGAACCGTGTGTCATTGGACCACGACTAAAATTATGGCGTTTTTGGTTTCCTGCGAAACCTTTACCAATACTCTTTCCCGTTACACGGACTTTTTCTCCTACAGAAAATATGTCAAGATTAACGACTTGACCTAATTTAAATACTTCTGGAGAAGCAACAGCGAATTCTCCAAAATACTTAAAACCCTTTTCGCCAATTTTCTTTAAATGACCACGTGTTGATTTATTTATGTTTTCGAACTTTTCTTCACCATATGCTACTTGAATTGCGTTATAGCCATCTGTATCCATAGTCTTAACTTGGCTTACTTGGCATAGTTCTGTCTTCAAGATAGTTACTGGGAGAATTGTACCTGATGCGTCAAATATTTGGGTCATCCCAACTTTTTTTGCAAATAGGCCTGCCTTCATAAAATTAATTTTCGGTCTTAAATTTTACTCTAAAACAATGCAATTTTAAAAAATTTGTTTATATATCTGTATTTTTAGACATATTGATACATAAAGTATAAGCTAGATATTACGCATATGTCTACTTATCTATGACAGCATTTTAAAGAGTTTAAACATTAATTAAAGGTTAAACTTCACAATTTGATTTTTACAAAATTAACAAGTTTGCCTTATTAATGTTTTCTTCTTACATCTAAAAAATTTCCTACGGTAAATACTCCTTTTAAAAAAACCCTCAGAGTTCTAAAATTAAAATAAGTAGTTTTTATTTTGATAAGAACAAACTATAAAAATTTATAAGAATCTATAATGGTTAAAGTTATTGGTATTGATCTTGGGACTACAAACTCAGTAGTTGCTGTTATGGAGGGTGGTAAACCTGAAGTTATTACGAATGCTGAAGGTGAAAGAACAACACCATCTGTAGTAGCGTATACAAAAAAAGGAGACTTACTTGTTGGACAGATTGCGAAACGCCAAGCAGTAATTAACCCTGAAAATACGTTTTATTCCGTTAAGCGTTTTATTGGCCGTAAAACAAATGAAGTTAATGAAGAACTTCGTCAGGTATCTTACAAAGTAATTCAAACAGAAGATATTATTAAGTTAGATTGCCCAGCTTTAAGCAAGCAATTTGCTGCAGAAGAAATTTCTGCTCAAGTTTTACGCAAACTAGCAGATGATGCGTCAAAATATCTTGGAGAACCTGTAAAACAAGCTGTTATTACTGTTCCAGCTTACTTCAATGACTCACAGAGACAAGCAACAAAAGATGCTGGTAAAATTGCTGGTTTAGAAGTACTACGAATTATTAATGAACCAACAGCTGCCTCACTTTCATATGGCTTAGACAAAAAAGATAATGAAACGATCTTAGTATTTGATTTAGGTGGAGGTACTTTTGATGTTTCTGTACTAGAAGTTGGAGATGGGGTTTTTGAAGTTTTAGCTACATCAGGTGACACGCATTTAGGTGGTGATGATTTTGATGAAAAAATTGTCCAATGGTTAGTTAAAGAATTCAAGGACCAAGAAAACATTGACTTAACTCAGGATAGTCAAGCTTTACAACGTCTTACAGAAGCTGCCGAAAAAGCAAAAATTGAACTATCGACATTAACTCAAAGTTCGATTAATTTACCTTTTATTTCTGTAACACCTGAAGGTCCAAAGCATCTAGAAAAAGAACTTACAAGAGCTAAATTTGAAGAACTTTGCTCAGATTTAATTAATCGTTGTAAAACACCTATTGAAAATTCATTAAAAGATGCAGAATTAACTTCTTCATCCATTGACCAAAACGTTTTAGTTGGTGGTTCGACAAGAATTCCAGCGGTTCAGGAACTTGTAGAGAAATTACTAGGTAAAGCACCTAACCAAACTGTAAATCCAGACGAAGTAGTAGCTGTAGGTGCTGCCGTACAAGCTGGTGTACTTGGTGGTGAAGTTAAAGATATCTTACTATTAGATGTAACACCACTTTCACTAGGTGTTGAAACATTAGGTGGTATCACAACAAAAATCACTCCAAGAAATACAATTATTCCTACTAAAAAATCTGAAACATTCTCAACAGCTGTTGATAACCAACCAAATGTAGAAATCCATGTTCTACAAGGTGAAAGAGAATTAGCTAAAGATAATAAGAGTTTAGGTACTTTTAGATTAGATGGTATCGCTCCTGCAGCACGTGGAGTACCTCAAATCGAAGTAACTTTTGACATTGACGCAAACGGTATTCTTTCTGTAACGGCTAAAGATAAAGCAACTAATAAACAACAATCAATTACTATCTCAGGAGCTTCAACACTTCCAAAAGATGAAGTTGAACGTATGGTTAAAGATGCAGAAACTAACGCTGCAGCAGACAAAGAAAAATCGGACCAAATTGACACAAAAAACCAATCTGAAGCTCTTTGCTACCAAACGAAAAAACAACTAGAGCAGCTTGAAGCAAATTGTAGTGCTGAAGAAAAACAAAAAATTGAAACGTTAATTACAGAACTAGAAGAAGCAATTAAAACTGACAATTATAATTCGATGAAAGAACTTACAGAAAGTATTAAAAAAGCTGTAATGGAAGTAGGTGAAAAAGCATACAGTACTGCGGGTGATGCAGCCCCAAGCGACGATGCTATAGAAACTGATTTCTCTTCAGAAAAATAAAATTTGAGTATATAGTACCTTTTAATCGGGAATTTAGTAAACTAAATTAACGATTAAAGGGTAATTTTTTAGAAAAATATTGTGTTTATACCGAAAGAGTGTTATATTAGATGATATTCAGGGTCGATGCCCGAGTGGTTAATGGGGACGGATTGTAAATCCGTTAGCATAGCTTACGTTGGTTCAAATCCAACTCGGCCCAATTATTTTTTACTTTTTATCATTCATATCTTATGGTTTTTTTATACCATATTCTTTTAATGGAAAATTAAATTAATCAAACTAGAAAATAAGTAAGAATGGTCTATAATCTATAGTAATATTATGCATATAACAGTTTTAGATTGTTATCTAAACTGTTTAAGTTTTAAATAGATATTTCAAATAACTATGACAGACGTATTAAACTTACAAATACCTTCACCAACATTTGGTGGTAGTACTGGTGGCTGGTTAAGAGCCGCCGAAACTGAAGAAAAGTATGCAATCACATGGACTAGTAAAAAAGAACAGGTGTTTGAAATGCCTACTAGTGGTGCTGCAATTATGCAAAGTGGTGAAAACCTTTTATATCTTGCAAAAAAAGAACAATGTTTAGCGCTTGGAACACAGCTAAGAACATTATTCAAAATTAGTGACTACAAAATTTACCGAATTTTTCCAAATAGCGAAGTACAGTATCTACACCCTAAAGATGGAGTATTCCCTGAAAAAATCAATGAAGGACGTGTAGGTGTTGGTAATGTTGGTTATTCAATTGGTAAAAATCCTCAACCAGTTAGTGTGAAATTCACTGGTAAAGCTACATACGATTAAAAAACAATATTTAACTACATAAAAATGGTTACAGATATCCAAATTTTTCTAGCTCTGATGGTTGCTTTAACTGCAGCGATTTTAGCAATTGGTTTAGGCCGCCAACTTTACATTTAAAAGTTAAATAATAGAAATATACAATTCTGTAGAAACAGAATATTTGTGATAGTTTTTCTATTTGGGTCAATGAGTAATATTTAAACGTATAAACTATAATTATATTTAATACTTTAGATTTACCAATTATTATTTGATTAATAAAATTAGGAACATAAACATAAAATGTTAAAAAATAAGATTTTAGTAGGGAGTTTCCTAGCTACTCTTTTCTTTTCTAGCGTAACACCTGTTAACGCTTTAGAACTTGATGAAGACACTAGAACAGTAACTCTTGATAGTAAAGGAAATAGTGTAGTTCTTACTCCTGAGCAAGTTAAGCGTGGTAAACGTCTATTTAACAATGCATGTGGTACATGTCACGTTGGTGGTCTTACAAAAAATAACCCGAACGTTGGTTTAGATACTGAATCACTAAGTTTAGCGACTCCACCAAGAGATAGTATTACAAGCTTAGTTGCTTACTTTAAAGATCCGACTACTTACGATGGTCTTGATTCTATTTCTGAGCTTCACCCTAGTATTAAGAGTGCAGATATTTTCCCTAAAATGCGTTCTTTAACGGATGAAGATCTTTTCGCAATGGCAGGTCATATTCTTCTTCAACCAAAGGTTGTTAACGAAAAATGGGGTGGTGGTAAGATTTACTACTAAACCATAAAATGCTTTTAATTAGAAAAGTGTAAAATATTTACGCTTTTCTAATTAAAAGTATTTTTAATAATATTGATAATTCTTCCAAAGATTAATAAAAAATGCTTTATCAAAAAAACCTTTTACCCTCTAATACAAGCTTTTTGATGTGTAGTCTCTTTACTTTATCCCCTAATGAAAAGCTATTTAAAACCCTAAACCTTAAAAAAAAAGTTGATATAAATAAAAATGCATATATTTTATATAATACCCAAAATTTAGAAGAATTTTATACCCTTTTAAATAAACCGTCTCTACGGCAGTTAGTGTACACTATACTTATACCCTTTTTAATCAAAAAAGAATCTTCTTCCACAAGTATTTTAACCAAGAACGAATCTCCTAAACAAACATTTTTATTAAAAAAATATCTAAAAAAGTTCAAATATACATACCCCCGTTATTTTCAACCAATAAGTGAAAAAAATTATACACCACCAACTAATAAAGAAATAAATAGTTCTGCTATACATTCCTTATTTGTAATACTCGGAATATGAAAGGGTCCATTTTAAAGAGGTAACTTATAAGCTTAAATTAATGATTTTAAATTTAATAAGTTTTTTCGGTGGGTTTTTAGTATCTAGTATCATTGATACTAGTCTAGGAGAATTTAGTGAATGGGCTATTGTAGGAGCTGCACTTGTAGTGACAAATATAGAATCATTTAATAACTTTTATTACTCTTTAACTCTTAAAAACCGAAATACAATCTTTCGCAGGTCATCAATAACAAGACTGCTTGATTTTTTAAATTATTTTAAAATTGGTATTATTTATGGGTTAATTGTTGATGCATTTAAACTTGGAAGTTAATAGAAATCTATCTAATAACTAAAAAAAAAAGAAGTTCGTTGTTAATTTAACAACGAACTTCTTTTTATCTATTTACTAAAAATTAGTAAATTAGTCTAAAGGACGCATAGATAGAACTGGCTCGTTCTCACGGTTAATACCTTTTTCAAAACCAGCTGCTGCTGCTCTTGCACGACCTGCGTGCCAAAGGTGACCAACCCATAGGAAGAATCCTAGGAAGAAGTGAGAACAACATAACCAAGAACGTGGAGATACGTAGTTAACTGAGTTAATTTCAGTTGCTACACCACCTACTGAGTTAAGTGCACCTAGTGGTGCGTGTGTCATATACTCAGCAGCACGACGCTCTTGCCATGGTTGGATGTCATTACGGATTTTGTTTAAATCTAGACCGTTTGGACCACGAAGTGGCTCAACCCATGGAGCACGCATATCCCAGAAACGCATTGTTTCACCACCAAAGATGATTTCACCAGATGGTGATCTCATAAGGTATTTACCTAAACCTGTTGGACCTTGAGCAGATGCAACGTTCGCACCTAGACGTTGGTCACGTACTAGGAAAGTAAATGCTTGTGATTGTGAAGCCTCAGGACCTGTTGGACCAAAGAACTCACTAGGGTAAGCTGTGTTGTTGTACCATACAAAAACTGCTGCTGTCAGACCCATGCCTGAAAGAGCTGCAAGACTGTATGATAGGTAAGCCTCACCAGACCAAACGAAAGTACGTCTTGCCCACGCGAATGGCTTTGTAAGAATGTGCCAGATACCACCAACTACACATAGGAAACCTAACCAAATGTGTCCACCAACGATATCTTCAAGGTTATTTACACTAAGGATCCATCCGTCTCCACCGAAAGGAGATTTAAGAACATAACCAAAAATGATTAGAGGGTTTAATGTAGGAGCAGATACTACTCTTACATCTCCACCACCTGGAGCCCATGTATCGTAAAGCCCACCAACGAAACAAGCTTTCGCTACTAGAAGGAAACAACCAATTCCTAGAAGGATTAGGTGAATACCTAGAATAGTAGTCATTTTGTTCTTATCACGCCAATCGTACCCAAAGAATGGGAAACTCTCTTCTAGAGTATCTGGACCGATTAGTGAGTGGTATACACCACCAAAACCAAGAACAGCTGATGAGATTAAGTGAAGTACACCTACTACGAAGAATGGGTATACATCTGTAACTTCACCGCCAGGACCAACACCCCAACCTAGAGTTGTTAGGTGAGGAATAAGAATACAACCTTGCTCGTAAAGAGGCTTCTCAGGAATATAGTGAGCTACTTCGAAAAGTGTCATAGCACCACACCAGAAAACCATTAGACCTGCGTGCGCAACGTGTGCACCAAGTAGTTTTCCAGATACATTAATTAGACGTGCATTACCAGACCACCAAGCGAATCCTGTAGATTCGATATCGCGACCTGCAATTACTGTGTTAAAGGGCGTTTCCACGTGGTAATACCTCCTCAGGGAAGATGAAGTTTTCATGAGGTTGATCTTGTGCAGCCATCCACGCACGAATACCTTCGTTTAGAAGGTTGTTCTTAGTGTAGAATGTTTCGAACTCAGGATCTTCTGCAGCTCTAAGCTCTTGTGAAACGAAGTCGTAAGAACGTAGGTTTAAAGCTAAACCAACGATACCAATCGCACTTGTCCACATACCAGCTACTGGTACGAATAACATAAAGAAGTGTAACCAACGCTTGTTAGAGAAAGCAACACCAAAAATTTGTGACCAGAAACGGTTAGCAGTTACCATTGAGTAAGTCTCTTCAGACTGTGTAGGTGTGAACGCACGGAATGTGTTCGCAGCATCACCATCTTCAAATAGAGTGTTCTCAACTGTTGCACCGTGAATAGCACATAGTAGAGCACCACCAAGAATACCTGCTACACCCATCATGTGGAATGGGTTAAGTGTCCAGTTGTGGAAACCTTGTAGGAAAAGAAGGAAACGGAAAATTGCAGCAACACCGAAGCTTGGTGCAAAGAACCAACTTGCTTGACCTAAAGGGTATACTAGGAATACTGTAACGAATACAGCGATAGGACCTGAGAACGCAATTGCGTTGTAAGGACGAATACCTACTAAACGAGCGATTTCGAACTGTCTTAGACAGAAACCGATAACACCAAATGAACCGTGTAGAGCAATGAATGTCCAAAGGCCACCAATTTGGAACCAACGAACGATATCACCTTGTGCTTCAGGACCCCAGATAAGAAGTAGAGAGTGACCCATACTGTTAGCTGGTGTTGAAACTGCAGCTGTAAGGAAGTTACAACCCTCTAGGAAAGAACTTGCTAGACCGTGAGTATACCAAGAAGTTACGAAAGTAATACCTGTTAACCAACCACCAACTGCTAAGAAGGCACAAGGGAATAGAAGAAGTCCAGACCAACCAACGAAAACGAAACGATCACGCTTTAGCCAGTCATCAATAAGATCGAAAGGACTACGATCTTGATTTTGTCCGATTGCGATAGTCATATTAACTATTTTTTTTTAATTTTGTTAAAAGTAAACTTTTACCTATCTTGTAGACCGTTTGTCCGAAACAAACAAAAATAAGAAAATAGACTTAAGTAATACTTGTCTTGTCATTATACAAAGTAATTATAGTATCAAATTCCAGTAAATAGTTAAAAACTAAATTAACTTCAGTAATTGAAATACTTAACGAAAGCATGCTTACCAATTCTCGTTTTCACTTAATTGACCCGTAATTTTTAACCAGTTCTGAGCTTCAATATAATTATTAGGGGCTAATCTTATGGCTTTTTTCCAATAGCTGCCAGCCTTTTCAAAACTATTTTGTGCAAGTTCAAATTCTTTTTTCTCTGAGGCTTTAGTACCTTGATAGTGGTAAATAACCGCGATATTATTTAATGCTTGAGGTAAACGAGAATTTAATTCAAGGGCTTGATTATAATATTCTAAAGCTTTTGAGTAATCTCCGTTATTACTGTAGATAAGACCGATATTGTATAATATATAACTTCTATCGTAAGGATCTTCTTCCAGCTTTAATGCCTCATAATAGTTTTCTAACGCTTCTGCGTAGTCTCCACTAGATTGAGCTGACATCCCATAACGGTAATAGGAAAATGCTTGTTTTTCGTCTTTGGTCGCAGGGAGTACTTTTAGTAAAATATCGGCTAAAACGGTAAACGTTTTATCAATAAAATTATCATTTTTTTGGTTCATTTTTAGTACTAATTATTTGATTAGATAATCGAAGATGTATTTATATTTTTCCTATTGTAATTTTAGTCTTTTAGTTGGAGATTTACACTTCTTACTTAAACTTGCTGAAGAAACCTTTCCTTTTTGTTATACAATATCTATCCGTGATTGCCAGAGATTCCACGAATTAAAAAAGCTTGTTATGGTGCAAGATTAGCGGGAAATGGATTTGAACCATTGACCTTCGGGTTATGAGCCCGACGAGCTACCAAACTGCTCTATCCCGCGAAAAATACTACAAAATTATATTACACTATTGTTTATGATTTAGCAATAGTTTTTATTAAGGAGCTAATTAAAATTTTGTCCAATAAAGTGCTACAATAAATATTATAGACAACTTTTTGTTTTAGTAATAATATCTATCTTTAGATATGTAATTTTTTAGTCTTTCACGGTTTAAACATCTATGACAGCATCATTTTTACCTCCAATTCTAACTCCAATTGTTACACTAGTTTTTCCCGGTATTTGTTTTGCTCTCTTTTTCGTTCTTATTGAACAAGAAGACGTTGCTTAACTTTACCTAAAAGGTTCCTTTTAGTATGTTTTTAGTTAATAAACAATTAAAAGAGAACCTTCTTTATCAAATACGAGTTTTAAAAACACATTAACTCATTAAATTAATGCAAATACAATCATCTTTAGATAATTTAATATTTTTAGTCTTATTGGTGGTAACCATAATTTATTGGGCAAGTATAATACTTCCGAATTTTAAAGTTTTAACAAAAATAGGTTTTTACGGGACTGTCCTAACAAATTCCCTAATTTTTTATCAACTCGGTTCAAGGTGGATAAATTATGGCTATTTCCCTTTAAGTAATTTATACGAGTCCTTACTATTCCTTGCATGGGGAATTACCTTCACAACAATAGTCCTTGAATTTAAAACAAGAACCCCAATTATTGGTGCTATCAGTAATCCAATTTCGCTTTTTATTGCTGGTTTCGCTGGGTTATCCTTACCTGAAAGTATGCAAGCACCATCACCACTCGTACCGGCACTTAAGTCTAATTGGCTTATGATGCATGTAACAGTAATGATGCTAAGCTACGCTAGTTTAATTGTAGGTTCTCTACTTGGCATTTTTTTCCTAATACTCGTAAATGGGCGAAAAGATGAAATTTTGCTGCAAGGTAATTCTTATGGTAACAATTTCAAGGAAAATGCTTTAGTCGATACCGCTTTTTATAAAGAAGAATCTCCAAAAGAATATTCCAACTTAGTTATGGAAGAACCCAAAACCGAGGTAATAGTAAAAAATAATCGCCTTAGTTTACTTGAAAGTATCGATAACCTTAGTTACCGAACTATAAGCTTTGGTTTTCCTCTACTTACAATTGGTATTATTGCAGGAGCCGTTTGGGCTAACGAAGCATGGGGTTCATATTGGAGTTGGGATCCTAAAGAAACATGGGCTTTAATCACATGGCTCGTTTTCGCTTCATATTTACATGCTCGCATTACTAAATCCTGGCAAGGTAAGAAACCAGCAATTATTGCTTCTTTTGGATTTATTGTAGTTTGGATTTGCTACTTAGGTGTTAATTTTCTTGGTAAAGGTTTACACACTTATGGCCAAATGTTATAAAGTCTTTCATTCTTTATATTAAAGTTAACTCATAGAAAATATTAGCCTAGTTCGACATAATAAACCATTCACAAAATTAAACAGCATTTAGGTAAATTATTTATAATACCTAAATGCTTTTTCAAGGATAATATAAGATTTATGCGAAATAACTCGCAAGTAATTAGAAACCTACCTTGACATTAGTAAATAGAAGATTTATCCTCAATATAGAAAGATTTTAAATAATTTTTTTTGGGGTGTAGCCAAGTGGTAAGGCAACGGACTTTGACTCCGCTATTCGTAGGTTCGAGCCCTACCACCCCAGCAAAAAGGGCTTGTAGCTCAGTGGACTAGAGCACGTGGCTACGAACCACGGTGTCAGGGGTTCGAATCCCTTCTTGCCCATTTAATAATGGAACAAAAGAAGTTAGTATTTACTAACTTCTTTTTTTTTCGTATATAAATGAAATGGAAAAGCATTCTTATAGGTACTTGTGATGCCTTCTTGACAAAGGGCTAAGTGTGAATTATTATTTATCTAAGAGGAGAGGTGGCAGAGTTGGTCGATTGCGTCTGATTTGAAATCAGATGAAGTGCAAGCTTCCGTGGGTTCGAATCCCACCTTCTCCGAAGATTTTGGATTATAAAAATTAGATATTTTATTTCGTATCTTATATACATATGATACTAACCAGATAATTTTCTATTTTAAAAAGAAGTTAGTAAAGACTAACTTCTTTTTACATAGCTTACTTTAACTTTAGAAGAAACCTAATGTTAAAGCTTGGCTAATAGGCATACAAGCACCAATACCTAGCCAAAAAGCTGTAAATGTACCAAATAGGAACACTAATGAAGCTAATGGGCGTCTAAATGGGTTTTGGAATTTGTTTACGTTCTCAATGAATGGAACAGTAATTAAACCAATCGGAACAGCCGCCATTGAACCAACTCCAATAAGCTTGTTTGGAATAACACGAAGTAAGTTAAATGTAGGGAAGAAATACCACTCAGGTAAAATTTCTAATGGTGTAGCAAACGGATCTGCTTTTTCACCTAATGGCGTTGGCTCTAGTACACCTAAACCAATACAACATGCAATAGTACCTAAAATACAAACAGGGAAGATGTAAAGTAGATCGTTAGGCCAAGCAGGCTCACCATAATAGTTGTGGCCCATTCCTTTAGCTAACTTAGCTCTTAATTTAGGATCTGATAAATCCGGCTTTTTTAAGATAGACATAGTTCTTAATTAATAATAACGTTTAAATAAATTTCCTTATAAAGGACCAGAAATTCCCTGCTTACGAATCATTACGAAGTGCGTAAGCATTAAAACAGCTGCAACAACAGGTAAAACAAATGTGTGAGCACTGTAGAATCGTGTTAGTGTCGATTGACCAACACTTACACCACCACGTAGAACTTGCACAAGTAGCTCACCAACAATAGGAATTGCATCAGGTACACCTGTTACAATTTTACAAGCCCAGTAACCAACTTGGTCCCAAGGTAAAGAATAACCTGTAACACCAAAAGATACTGTTACAGAAGCTAAAAGAACACCAGTAACCCAAGTTAATTCTCTTGGCTTCTTAAAACCACCTGTAAGGTAAACACGACAAACATGAAGAATCATGTTTAATACCATCATACTTGCTGACCATCTGTGAACTGATCGAATTAACCAACCAAAGTTAACTTGTGTCATAATGAATTCAACTGAAGCAAAAGCTTCAGTTACAGTAGGACGGTAGTAGAAAGTCATAGCAAAACCTGTTGCTACCTGAACAATAAAACAAGTTAATGTAATACCACCTAGACAGTAAAAGATGTTTACGTGTGGCGGTACATACTTACTAGTAATATCATCTGCAATTGCTTGGATTTCAAGACGCTCTTGAAACCAATCGTATACGTTACTCATAATTTTTATTTTTTAATATCCAAAGACACATTTAGGCGACTAATCATTGAATAAAGAAATATTGTAAAATTCCTAATATTAATTATAACGTAATAATTAATATAAAAAAGATTAATTTTTTCTAAGACTTAGACATTGTGTTATTTTCCCAAAGGGCCCCCCCTTTAGTATCTTCACCGCTGTAACCTTTCACTATCGAGTTCGAAAAGGATCGATGTGGATCCATTACGCTATAAAACGTCTAAGTCAATAAATATTGAAATTTTGAATTTTATTAAAGTCAAGCATTC
>Ga0206682_10001144_pt1 | contig 26464 bp, 8 predicted proteins | sample M240m12015metaG_FD_155444 | JGI IMG/M metagenome (GOLD analysis project Ga0206682, IMG submission 155444) | Ammonia-oxidizing marine archaeal communities from Monterey Bay, California, United States - M2 40m 12015 | ecosystem: Environmental > Aquatic > Marine > Intertidal zone | place: USA...
AACGACGGTTCCGCGGAGGCGTCGGAACCGTCGGAAAGCCGCTTCTTGGTGGTGACCAAGGCGAGTTTCCGCCGGTTCGCGAACGGTTTCGCGAACGGCGGCGCCGGGTTCTATTTCCCGCGCCTGTGCCTGGTGACCAGGCCGAGAACGATGTGTGGCCTCGACACGAAGGTGCGTGCGGTGATTGAGAGCCCGTTTGAGAGCTCGTTTGAGAAGCTCCGCCCGAGTGGCGGAAAGACGCGGCGTTCGCGCGTGGTTTTTACCGTACGTCTTTGTTTTTTTTTTTCCCGCGCGCGCCGAACCGGCGGACGTATCTGGGGGGCGCTAGTCGAGGGTCCCTCGGGATCCTCCTCGGTGAGCGCCTCCTTCATAGCTCCGCCGAGAATCACCAGGGGTACGCTGCGACGAACTCGCGAGGCTCTACCCTCGCGCGTTCTACTTTTTCGCGACCCACACGCACACGCGCGGCGCGGTTTTTTTTTCACCGTAGCTAGCTATCATAGTCTACGTTCGAAACGCGTCTCACCTCCATGTGCCTTTTCTTTTCCCGACGCTTCGCGTCGCGCCGACAGGTTCGCGCACCGCTCATGCAGCGGTCGTGCGCGCGCGTCGCGTCGCACGTGTTCGAGACGCGGGGCGAGGTGCTCTCCGCGGACGCCTTCGCGTCCGAGATCGCGTCCCTGCGCGAATCAGTCTCGACTGATCCCTCGGGCGCGAAAAGAGGGGCGCTCCGCGCGGCGATCGCGCCGCTGAGACGGTGGCTGGCGGAAAAAAACGCCGAGAGCGAAGCGCGAGACGACGAGACGACGGCGTTTGCGTTCGGGGACCGTCTTCCGGGTCGTCTGGCCGCGCTGGACGACGCCGCGTCGGTGTTTGAGCTGTACCTGGACGCGGCGGAGGGTTTGGATCCGAGCGCGAGCGGGGGGGTTGTGCTCGTGGACGCGTGAGGGGGGTTATAGGAGCGAGCGAGCTATGCATAGCAGCTCAACTTTCCTCTCATCAGGATGCCAGCCAGCCGCCAAACGGCCGAAGGCCGCGGCAGATTCTCGAACTACTTCGAAGTAATACTATCCTGTACGTAACATCTGCTACGGCGCACGACCTCACTTGGCTGTGCGCCACGCCGCGTGTGGCAATCCGCCACGCCTCGTGTGAGATGTCGATCGGAGAAGAGACACGTTTACTCGACCGTGCTGTCGCGAGCCCGGCGCGGTCACCCCGTGTGTTCACAGCGGTCGCGACGATCTCTGTTCTTCTGCTCGGTTGCGTCGGCTTGATTGTTTTCGCGGGACGCGAAGGGATCGCCCTCGGCGTCGAACAGGGTGACCGTGGCAATCTCGGCGTTCTCGACCACGCGGAAGTCGCGCCGTCATCCACCGACTTCGCACTCGGCGTCGCCCCCACGACTCAACCGGATGAGAACCTGTCGGCCGGTCCTCGTAGCCAGCCGCTGTTGAGTCTGTTCATGAAAGGAGACACCAACGAGGAAAATCAGCAGAGGTTCAATACGGGCGCGTTCCTGGATACGTGCGCAGTCAGACCCCGCGCGAACGAGTTTTGCGTCTACGTCAACACGGCGGACTACTATTACAGGCTGAGCGACATCATGGGTAGTCAAGTCACCGGGTTCGTGATGTCCAAGATCATGTCCGACCCGTTGTACGAGGGATCCATCTTGCGAACGCTCAACACCGACCCGGCGTTTGCCCAACTGGACCCGGCTGGGCGCTTCGACAAGTTCGCGAACGAAGTCCGCCGCCGCCAGTGCGACGTGTACGGCGACGACACGTTGCTGCTGCACATCAGAAGCGGGGACTCGGGGTGGATCGCGAAAACGGCACTCGGCGAGGAAGAAGAAGAGACTGTCGAGACCGGCGACCGCGAAGCGCCGGGGCTGGGCATCATCGACGACGCCGCCGTGCAGGGCATCCTCTCTTACCTTCAACAGACGCCGTCCGTTAAAAAGGTGATCATGCGCACGACGCTTCACTTCGGCGTGCCCGAGAAGGGAGACGAAGGCCAGATCGACCCGACTGAGTTACAGTATCTGTACGAGAATTACGGCCTGAACGATGCCTCGTTGTGGGGGTCGAACGTCATGCTGCACAACGTGTACAACGCGTTGACCGGCGCGGGATACGAGACGTGGGTGACGTCGCACAGCAGCGCCGACCAGGATGCGTGCGAATACGGGAAGGCGTGTCACTTCTTATCGCCCGACGGCCGAGGATTCAGCCAGCTCATGACCCAGCTGAACCAAAACCTCAAGCAGTGCTGATCGACGCCTCCGGACCGCGTCCGGAAGAGCTGAAATACACGAGCGAGCTATGCATAGCTACCTACCGTAGCTACTTTGTCACACGAGATGCTTTTTTTATCATGCACCGGCGCGTCCAATTTTCTCCCACCCCGAGTCCGAACGGAGTCTCTCACATCTCGCTGACCGTTCATGAGTCTCGTCCCGATTAGGCTACCGGAGACGCGGACGGTCCGAGGGGCATACGGTGGCGCGCCAGAAGGGCGCTACCGAGGAGGCGACACACCGGACATCGGGCGCGATGCCGGCGTTCGAGTCCCTCGCGCAGAAGCGCCGGCGCGAGCTCGAGGCTCGGTGCGTGTCCCCCGACGCCTCGCCCGCTCGCGCGATGCGCCTCGTTCGACGACATCACATCGCTTTTCCGCGGAGGTGACGCGATCCGCGGGCGTGATGCCAATTTAGGGTCGAACGGCCTGCGCTACCAGCGACGCACGGGGGCGGATCGACCCCCGCGTCGCCGCGAACCGCGGCGGTACCACGGCCAGGTCTCGGCGGCGCGGCTCCGTCCGCGTCCGGCGACCGCGACCCGGCCTCGACCGGCGCGCGAACGCGATCGATCCCCGGACGCGAACCACATCTCCCGTGCTCAGCCTTTTCTCACCTCCCAACCTCCGCGCGCCATTCCCCGATCCCGTCCCGAACCCACAGCACCGGCGCGCACGTTCCCGGCCCCGCGTACAAGGTGAAGACGCCTTCCGTGTTCGAGAAGAAGGTGGCGCCTCCCCCTCCCCCGCCGGTGGTGCCGACGCTCCGGCAGAAACGCACGGGGAGCGAACACGTCGACGTGATGGCGACAATGGCGTTTTCGGGCGCGCTCTCCCCGCCCGGCTCGCCCGAGAGCTCGCCGGAGGAGAACGACCCCGGGGTGGCGAACGACACGCGAACACACGACGCGAGCGCGGGGAAGAGGCGCGCCAGCACGACGGTCGGTCGGACAGATGGTCGGCGGAAGGAACCGAACGACGACGACGACGACGACGACGACGACGCGACGCCGGTTCGCGAGCGGTACGACCCCGACGCCGGCGTGTTCCCGCCTCGCGCGAAGCGCGACTGGACGGAGTCGGCGACGATGTCCGCCATGCCCGAGTGGGGCTCGGGCCTCGGCCTGAGAGCCGAGGGCGAGCCGCCCCCGCCCGGCTCGGCGTTCGGGTGGGTGCCCGCCGCGGGCTCCGCGGAGGCGTTCCACTACGTCCGGCCGGCCGCAGCCGAGCTGCCTTCGCAGCCGAGCGGCGCGGACGGCGCCGCGTCGTCCAGCGCGCCGCCGCTCGAGCTCTTCGACGACCCGGAGCTGGAGAGGCGCGCGCCCGCGGAGTGGCTCGCGCTCGGGGGCGGCGGCGGCGTCGGTGCGCGTTCGCGGTACTTCACGAAACACGGACAGTTTGCTTGGAAGCCGTGCCTGGTGACGTCTTACGACGAGACGTCGCGGACGTACGAGATCGAGTGGCGCGAGACGCCGGGAATCAAGAAACGCGTCCGGCGCCTGAACCTGGTGTTCGACGCCGAGGATTCGGACGCGTTCCGCACGCGCCTCGCGGCGGCCACGACGCTGCGCGAGTACCACGAGCAGATCAAGCACTACCGCGCGCTGGTGGAACGCATGGTTTTCGAAAACGACGTGGACGGCGTGTTGACCGAGGACCGACTGGCGCGCGTGTTCCGCAAGGTGGGGAGCCGACCAAACCCGGAGCGCATGCCCGAGTGCACGGCGTCGTTCCTGGAGGACGCGAAGGATGATTTCAGGCGCGCCACGAAGCGGAGCATCCTGGACTTGACTCTGGATGACCCGGAGAAGGCGCGCGCGATTACGCGCGAAACCGGCGCCGCGCCCGCGCGCCGAAAACCGAAAGCGCCGAGAATCGCCGTCGCCGACCGCTTCGACGGTCGATCGCCGCCCAATCGCGAAGGGCTCGACTCCGCCGAGAGCGCGATTCGCGCGCTGGAGACGACCCTGCCGGACGCCGACCCGGGTTTCCTGGAGGCGCTGCACAAGTTTTACGCGTCGTACGACGCGCGCGACGAGCGGCTGACGCTGCTGGCGGCGTCCGCCGTCGAGGACGTCAGGGACGGCGTCCCCGTGGCTCTGTTCCCGGGCGCGCCCGTCCCCCCGCCGAGACCCATGTCCCTGGAGGCGTTCGAGCGCTTCCACAGGCAGTACATGACGGAGACGGCGTCGCGCGTGCGCGCCAACCTCACCTCGCGCGCGTGCGCGCTGTGCGTGGCGCTCGAGGAGAAGGTGCGCGACGTCGCGCTGAGCGCCGAGGACCCCGCGGCGCGCGCCGCGCACCTCGCGCGGCTGCATAAGATGCCCGCCTTCGCGCAGCGCCTGACGCTCGCGGTACAGGACGGGCTGCGCACCGCCGTGGAGCGCGGCGCGCGCGACGCGCGGGAGTTCTGGACGCGGGGCTTCGCGGGCGGGGACGCCGCCGCAGAGGGCGACGCCGCGCGCGCGCACGCCAGGCACAGGCCTATGTTTTCCGTGCGGCTGGTGGTTTCCGACGGCGCGGCGGCGTTCGAGCCGCCGCTGGAGGCTGTGCGCGACGTCGCGCTGGCCATCTTCGACGACGCCATCGACATGTTCAAGGGCTTCCAGTGCGTGCGCGAGAAGGTGATGCAGCAGAGGGGCGCGCTGGACCCGAGCGCCGGCGTCGGCGTCGGCGTCGACGCCGGCGTCGACGCGCGCGCGGAGACGGATGAGTTTGGGATTCGAAAACGCATCGTCCCGACCCCCGCGCGCGACGAGCCGTTCGTGGTCGCGGCGCGCGCGGCGATCGCGCGGGTGCTTGAGGAGAACTTCCCCGGGCCGAGGGCGCTCGCGGAGCGCTTTGCCGCGTTCGAGGAGCTGATGGAGAAACCCGAGAGCGCGAGAGCGCCGGCGGAGGAGGCGCCGAAAGAGACCGTCTCGGCGGCGAGCGCGGACGCCGCCGCCGAGGCGAGCTCGAGGACGGAATCGGAACCTGCGGAATCGGGACCCGCGGGTCCCTCCCGCGAAACCCCGGGCGAGAGCCTCGAGTCCGAGCCGTCCGAGCCGTCCGAGCCGAACCCGCCCGCGACCGATCCCGCGCCCGATCCCGCGTCCGCGTCCCCCGCGGAGGAGGAGGAGGAGGAGAAGGAGATGACCCTCGCGGAGACGGAGGCGGAGATGCGGCGCCTCGCGGAGCTGGTGGACGCCGTCGAGTCCGCCAGCGACAGTTTCGAGCCGTTCCGCCTGGTTGGGGTGGACTGCGTCGAGATCAAGCGCGCGCTCGTCGGCGTCGCCACCGCGCGCCGGGACGCGCTCGTCGCGAAGCTCGTGGAGCAGTTCCACGCTCTGAACGCGGAGACGTACGGGCGCTTCCGCGCCATCACCGACCGCCTGGCGTCGGACGTCGAGACCCCGGAGGCGCTGGACGACCAGCGCCGCTTCGCGGCGGACGCCGCGGCGGAGACGGAGACGCTCCGCGCGACTTTGGCGACGTCCGCGGCGACGGCGGAGGCGCTGGAGCGGTCGGGCGTCGCCTTACCGGATGACGTCGTGGACACGTACTGGAATGCCATCACGCAACCCGCGTCGGTGCCGCAGAAGCTGCTGGCGTACGAGCGCCGCGCCAAGGAGCTGCAGAAGGCGATGACGGAGACGCTCAAGGCGGACATCAAGGCAAACACGTCGCGCATCGCCGAGGCCAAGTCCTCGGTGCACGAGTTCGTGGAGCTGGGGGACATCGACCTGGCGGAGGACCGGCTGGCGGCGGTGGAGGCGATGGACGCGCGGCTCGCGGAGCTGAAACGCGCGGGCGAGGTGTACGCCAACCGCGAGGAGCTCTTCGGGCGCCCGGTGACGACGTACCCGGCGCTCAACTCGCTGTTCCGTGAGTGGGAGCCGTACGCCAACTTGTGGCGGGTGTGCGCCGAGTTCGGGCGGTACCAGCCCGAGTGGACGAACGGCCCGTTCCCGCAGCTGGACCCGGAGAAGGTCACCTCGATGGTGGAGACCTGGAACCGCGCCATCGTCAAGATGCTCAAGCACATCAAGGGCGTCCCCGCGGATGTGTGCGCCGAGCTCAAGCTCCGGCTGGCGGCGTTCGAGACGAACCTGCCCATCGTCGCGTCGCTGCGCAACCCCGGCTTGCGCGACCGGCACTGGAAGGACATGTCCGAGGATCTGGGGTTTGCGGTCAAGGCGGACGCTGAGTTCTCCCTGGCGCGGGCCGTGCAGCTCGGGCTGCACCGGCACATTGACGTCTTGGAGAAGTACAGCGAAGCCGCGAGCAAGGAGTACTCGCTCGAGCGCGCGCTGGACTCGATGCACCAAAACTGGCGCGGCGTCGAGTTCGAGACGTCGCCGTGGCGCGACACCGGGTCGTTCGTGCTCAAAGGGACGGACGAGACGCAGATGCTGCTGGACGACCAGATCGTCAAGACGCAGAGCATGCGCTCGTCGCCGTACATCGGCCCGTTCGAGGACCGCGTGAAGCTCTGGGAGAAGAAGCTGACCACGATCCAGGAGGTGCTGGACCAGTGGCTCAAGATGCAGAGCGGGTGGCTCTACCTGGAGCCCATCTTCGGCTCGGACGACATCATGCAGCAGATGCCCGCCGAGGGGCGCAAGTTCAAGACCGTGGACACTACCTGGCGCAAGACCATGCTGAAGCTCGAGCTCACGAGCGAGGTGCTCGTGGTGGGCGCGGACGAGGACCTGCTCGGGTCGCTGCGGAAGTGCAACGAGCTCCTGGACGAGGTGAACAAAGGTCTGAGCGAGTACCTCGAGACGAAGCGCCTCGCGTTTCCGCGGTTTTACTTCCTCTCCAACGACGAGCTGCTGGAGATTTTGTCGGAGACGAAGGACCCGCTGCGCGTACAGCCTTTCCTCAAGAAGGTGTTCGAGGCGATCCACCTGCTGGAGTTCCAGAAGAACATGGAGGTCACGGCGATGCTCTCCGAGGAGGGCGAGAAGGTGACGTTCGTCAACTCTTTCAACCCGGCGAAGGCGGGCGGCGCCGTCGAGAAGTGGCTCATCCAGTGCGAAGCCGCGCAGCGCGAGACGGTGGCGGCGATGTGCCGCGACGCCTCCAAGGCGTACGCCGCGTCCAAGCGCACAGACTGGATGATGGAGTGGCCGGGGCAGGTGGTGCTGTGCATCGGGTCGCTGTACTGGACCTCGCAGACGGAGGCGGCGATCCGCGAGGGCACCGTCGCGGCGCACGCGTCGACGGTGAGCGCGCAGCTCATGGAGATTGTCGAGAAGGTGCGCGGGAAGCTCACCAAGCTGCAGCGCAAGACCCTCTCCGCGCTGGTGGTGCTGGAAGTGCACGCGCGCGACGTCGTGGCGGAGCTCGCGGAGAAGGGCGTGCCCTCCGTGGAGGACTTCGACTGGGCGTCGCAGCTGCGGTACACCTGGGACACGATGGACGACGGGAAGGATGGCGTGACTGTGCGCATGATCAACGCGGCGATTGCCTACGGGAACGAGTACCTGGGGAACTCGTCGCGCCTGGTGATCACGCCGCTGACGGACCGATGCTACCGCACGCTCATGGGTGCAGTGCACCTGGACGTCGGCGGCGCGCCGGAAGGCCCCGCGGGGACGGGGAAGACGGAAACCACGAAGGATCTCGCCAAGGCGATTGCCATGCAGTGCGTGGTGTTCAACTGCTCCGACGGGCTGGATTACCTGGCGATGGCCAAGTTTTTCAAGGGCCTCGCCGCCTCCGGCGCGTGGGCGTGCTTCGACGAGTTCAACCGCATCGACCTCGAGGTGTTGTCGGTGATCGCGCAGCAGATCCTCACCATCACGCGCGCGAAAGCCGCGCGCGCGCTGGTGTTCGACTTCGAAGGCACGCGGCTTCCCCTGCGGCGCACGTGCAACGTGTTCATCACCATGAACCCCGGCTACGCCGGGCGCTCGGAGCTTCCCGACAATTTAAAGGCGCTGTTCCGCACGGTGGCGATGATGGTCCCCGACTACGCCATGATCTCCGAGGTGTTCCTGTTCTCGAACGGCTACCTGGAGGCGCGCTCGCTCGCTGTCAAGCTGGTCGCCACGTACAAGCTGTGCTCCGAGCAGCTCTCGTCACAGTCGCACTACGACTACGGCATGCGCGCGGTGATCTCCGTGCTGCGCGCCGCCGGCGCGGTGAAACTCAAGTACCCGGAACGCGACGAGAGCGTGTTGATGCTCATCTCGCTCAAGGACGTGAACCTTCCGAAGTTCCTTGCACCCGACGTGCCTCTGTTCAACAACATCCTGTCCGACCTGTTTCCGGGCGTGGAGCTGCCCGAGCCCGACTACGACCACATGCGCGCGTCGCTCGAGCTGGAGTGCGCTCGGCGGAACCTGCAGCCGACGCCGGTTTTCCTGGAGAAGATTTTCCAGCTGTACGAGATGATCCTCGTGCGGCACGGGCTGATGATCGTGGGGTACTCGTACGGCGCCAAGACGTGCATGTACCGCACGCTCGCGGGCGCGCTCGGGGACCTGAACAGCAAGGGCCTGCTCGAGGAGAACAAGGTGAAGGTGGTGGTGATCAACCCCAAGTCCATCTACATGGGGCAGCTCTACGGGCAGTTCGACCCGACGTCGCACGAGTGGCAGGACGGCGTGCTCGCGAAGAAGTACCGCGAACTGGCGGTAGACACCTCGCCCGACCGCAAGTGGGTGATGTTCGACGGCCCCGTGGACGCCATCTGGATCGAGAACATGAACACCGTGCTGGACGACAACAAGAAGCTGTGCTTGATGTCCGGCGAGATCATCGCGATGTCCAACGGGATGAACATGATCTTCGAGGTGCAGGACCTGGCGGTGGCGTCCCCGGCGACCGTCTCGCGCTGCGGCATGATCTACGTCGAGCCCACGGAGATGGGCTGGGAGCCGCTGAAGCAGAGCTGGATGGCCACTTTGCCCGAGACCCTCAAGCCGCACTTCGGTCGGCTCGAGGAGCTTTTCGCGTGGCTGGTCGAGCCGTGTCTGCGCTTCGTGCGCAAGAACTGCAAGGAGCTCGTGCCGACGTCCGACATCAACCTGCCGGTGGCGCTGATGAACATCTTCGAGTCCATGATCGACGAGTTCCGCGTCGGCGAGGACGAGGCGTTCGCGATGTCCGACAAAGACCAGCGCGTGTTCGTGGACTGCTCGTTCGCGTTCGCCGTCGTGTGGTCCATCGGCGGCACGACGGACGGACCCGGGCGCAAGAAGTTTGACGACTTTTTCCGCAAGCTCGTGGACAAGCGCGTGGACGAGAAGCCCGAACGCGCCGACTACGACCTCGGCCCGGGGGTGGCCATCGCGTACCCCGACAACAAGCTGGCCAAGACCCTCCCCGCGGCGAGCGAGGGGAGCGTGTACGACCTGCACTTCGACAAAGAGATGGGCCGCTGGAAGAACTGGCTCAAAGTCGCCACGGTGGACACGTCCCCCATACACGAGCGGACGGCGTTTCTGGACATCGTCGTCACCACCATCGACACGGTGCGCTACCGATTTTTGTTCGACCTGCTCGTGGACCGCGGGAAGCACGTGTTGTTCGCGGGGCCCACCGGGACGGGGAAGACGGTGTACATCCAAGCCGCGCTGGACGCGCGCGACAAGGCCAAGTTCCGGAACATCCAGAGCACCTTCTCCGCGCAGACCAGCGCCAACGCCGTGCAGGACATCATCGACTCCAAGCTGGACAAGCGGCGCAAGGGTGTCTTCGGCCCGCCCATCGGAAGCCGCGCCGTGGTGTTTGTGGACGACCTCAACATGCCCGAGCTCGAGGAGTACGGCGCGCAGCCGCCCATCGAGCTCGTGCGCCAGTTCTTCGACCACGGCGGCTGGTACGACCGCGGCGAGCTCTCCATGCGGCAGCTGGCGGACGTGCAGTTCGCCGCGGCGATGGGCCCGCCCGGGGGGGGGCGCAACCCCATCACGCCGCGCATGCTGCGTCACTTCAACCTCGTCTCCGTGTGCGACTTCGACGACGCCTCGCTGACGCGGGTGTACGGGCAAATCGCCGACTGGTGGTGCCGCCGCGCGGGTTTACCGAGCGACGTGGCGGGCAAGACCCCGAGCTTGGTGAAGGCGACGCTGGAGATCTACAACACCATCAAGCTGCAGCTGCTGCCGACGCCGTCCAAGAGCCACTACACGTACAACATGCGCGACCTGTCCAAGGTGTGGCAGGGCGTGAGCATGGTGGGCAACGTGAAAAAGGACCTGGGCGCCGTTGTGCGCCTGTGGGCGCACGAGTCGCTCCGCGTGTTCCACGACCGACTGGTGGACGACGCCGACCGGATGTGGTTCTTCGACTTCGTGAAGAAGATGGTCAGCAAGCACTGCGGCTTGCAGTTCGACAAGGTGTTCGAGCACCTGGACTTCGACGGCAACGGGTCCGTGGACATTTCAGAGCTGCGCAACTTGATGTACGCCGACTTTTACGACGGCGAGGGAAACTACGCCGAGGTGACGGAGATGTCGCAGCTGCTCGCCGTCGTGGAGGAGCAGCTCGTCGAGTACAACCAGCAGAGCAAGACGCGCATGGACCTGGTGCTGTTCCTGTACGCCGCCGAGCACATCTGCCGCATCTCCCGCGTCATCCGGCAGGAGCTGGGGAACGCGCTGCTGGTGGGCGTCGGCGGCTCGGGACGCCAGAGCCTGACGCGCATCGCCGCGTTCATGGCGGAGTACCAGGTGTTCCAGATTGAAATCTCCAAGAGCTACGGCGCGTTCGAGTGGCGCGAGGATCTGAAGATCGTGCTGCGCAAAGCCGGCGCCGAGGGCAAGCCCACGGTGTTCCTCTTCTCCGATACGCAGATCAAGCTGGAGTCGTTCCTGGAGGACATCAACAACGTGCTCAACACGGGCGAGGTCCCGAACCTGTTCGCGAAGGATGAGATCGCGCAGATTGCCGAGGCGGTGACGGTGCGCGCCAAAAAGGCGGGGATCAACGAGGGCGCGCCCGCGCAGGAGAAGTTCAAGTTTTTCGTGCAGGAGTGCCGCAAGTACCTGCACTGCGTGCTGTGCTTCTCTCCCGTGGGCGACGCGTTCCGCGAGCGCCTGCGCAAGTTCCCGTCGCTGGTGAACTGCTGCACCATCGACTGGTTCTCGGAGTGGCCCGCGGACGCGCTGCAGAGCGTCGCGACGCAGTTCCTGAGCGAGGTGAAGATGGACGACGACGCCGCGCGCGCCGCCTGCATCGACATGTGCATGGTGTTCCACACGAGCGTCCGGCGGCTGTCCGAGAAGTTCCTCGCCACCCTGGGGAGGCACTGCTACGTGACGCCGACGAGCTACCTCGAGCTCATCTCCACGTACAAGACGCTGCTCTCGGAGAAGCGCACGCAGGTGAGCACGCTGCGCGACCGCTACGAGAGCGGGCTCGCGCAGATCTTCTCCGCGGAGGAGCAGGTGGAGACGATGAAAGTCGAGCTCATCGAGCTCGGTCCGGTGCTGGCGAAGACGCAGGTGGAGACGGATGAGATTTTGGTGGTGGTCGGGAAGGAAACCGAGCAGGCCAACGAGGTGCGCGCGGTGGTGGCGAAGGACGAAGCGTTCGCGGCGGAGCGCGCGGAGGAGGCGAAGGCCATCAAAGAAGACTGCGAGGCTGAGCTCGCGGTGGCCATCCCCATGCTCAACGACGCGCTCGCCGCGCTGGACACGCTGACCAAGGCGGACATCACCGAGGTGAAGGCGATGAAGAAGCCGCCCGCCGGCGTCAAGCTGGTGATGGAGGCGGTGTGCATCCTGAAAGGCGTGAAGCCGGAGAAGGTGAAGGACCCCGCCGGCGGGCTGCGCAAGGTGGAGGACTACTGGATCCCCGCGCAGAAGCTGCTGGGCGACTCCCAGTTCCTCGCGTCCCTGCGCGAATTCGACAAGGACAACATGCCCAACTCGGTGGTGAAGAAGATCACCAAGATGGTGGCGATGCCCGAATTCCAGCCGGAGGTAATCAAGAAGGCGTCCATCGCCGCGTACGGCCTGTGCTGCTGGGCGCGCGCAATGGAATCGTACGACCGCGTCGCGAAGATCGTCGCGCCGAAGCGCGAGAAGCTCGCGGCGGCGGAGGCGGAGTACGCCGAGCTCATGGCCGGGCTCGAGGAGAAGCGCGCCAAGCTGCAGGAGGTGGAGGACAACCTGCAGGCGCTCAACGACAAGCTCAACGAGATGCAGGATAAAAAAGCCAAGCTCGAGCACGACGTGGACCAGTGCGAGAAGAAACTGGTTCGCGCCGAGAAGCTGATCGGCGGTTTGGGCGGCGAGAAGGAGCGCTGGAAGGAGGTGGCGGCTGGCCTCACGGTGGACTACCGGAACCTCACCGGGGACGTCTTGCTGTGCGCCGCGTACATCGCGTACCTCGGACCGTTCACTTTGCCGTTCCGGGAGGAGGTTTTGACGGAGTGGGTCGCGACGCTCCGCGAGAAAAATGTGCCGTGCTCGGACACGTTCAAGCTCATCGCGGTGCTCGGAGAGCCGGTGAAGATCCGCGAGTGGACCATCGACGGCTTGCCGAACGACTCGTTCTCCATCGACAACGCCATCGTCATGTCCAAGTCGCGCCGGTGGCCCCTGATCATCGACCCGCAGGCGCAGGCGAACAAGTGGATCCGCTCGATGGAGAAGGCGAACAACCTCGTCGTCGTCAAGCTGACGGATGGCGATTTCGTGCGCAAGCTCGAAAACGCCATCCAGTTCGGCACGCCCGTGTTGCTCGAGAACGTGGGCGAGGAGCTCGACCCCACGCTGGAGCCATTGCTCTTAAAGTCCACGTTCAAACAGGGCGGGTCGCTCTGCATCCGCCTCGGCGACGCCACCGTCGAGTACCACGATCAGTTCCGGTTCTACGTCACCACGAAGCTGCGCAACCCGCACTACCTGCCCGAGACGTCGGTGAAGGTGACGCTGCTGAACATGATGATCACCATCGACGGCCTGACCGACCAGCTGCTGGGCATCGCGGTCGCGAAGGAGCGCCCCGACCTCGAGGAGGAGAAGGTGCGGCTGGTGCTCCAAGGCGCCGAGAACGCGCGCCAGCTCAAGGAGGTGGAGGACAAGATCATCGAGGTGCTCGGGTCGAGCGAGGGGTCCATCCTCGAGTCGGAAACTGCCATCGAGGTCATTAGCAGCGCCAAGACGCTGTCCAACGAGATCGCGGAGAAGCAGGCGGTGGCGGCGGTCACCGAGCAACAGATCGACGAGACGCGGCTCGGGTACCGCCCCGTCGCCGTGCACGTCGCGCACCTCTTCTTCAACGTCGGCGAGCTGTGCAACATCGAGCCCATGTACCAGTACTCGCTGGCGTGGTACGTGCGCCTCTTCGACCACGCGATTCTCAACGCGGCGGCGAGCGAGGACCTCGAGGCGCGGCTGGCGAACCTCATCGACTTCTTCACGTACTCGCTGTACAAGAACATCTGCCGGTCGCTGTTCGAGAAGGACAAGCTTCTCTTCTCCTTCACGCTCGCCGCCACCATCTTCGGCTACAAAGGGTCGCTGGACCCCGCGGAGTACCGCTTCCTGCTCACCGGCGGGCTCGGGCAGAAGGACGGCGCCGACCAGCCGCCGGCGCAGTGGATCTCGGAGAAGCTCTGGCTGGAGATGCTGAGGCTCTCCGACCTGCCCGCGTTCGCGGGGAAGCCCGAGGATGGCGAGGATCCCGAGGACGGCGCGACGAAGGCTTCCGAAGGCGCACCCGCCGACGCCGACGCGAACGCCGTCGTCGAGCCCTTCCGCGCGTGCTTCGCGCGCGACCCCTCGGCGTGGCGGCACGTCTACGACAGCGCGTCCCCCGAGACGGAGCCTTTACCCGAGCCCTGGCACTCGGCGTTGTCTCCGTTCCAGAAGCTGTGCGTGTTGCGCACGCTCCGCCCGGACAAGCTGACGCGCGCCGTGCAGATCTACGTCGAGCAGAGCATGGGGCGGCGGTACATCGAGCCCCCGCCGTTTGACCTCGAGCAGTGCTTCGCGGACTCGACGTGCGTCACGCCTTTGGTGTTCGTGCTGTCCCCCGGATCAGACCCGATGTCCAGCCTGCTGAAGTACGCCGAGGGCCGCCAGGTGAAGATGGAGTCGTTGTCGCTCGGGCAGGGCCAGGGCGCGAAGGCGGAGGCGCTGATCGCCAAGGCGGCGGCGGACGGCTCGTGGGTCGTGCTGCAGAACTGCCACCTGGCGGTTTCGTGGATGACCACGCTCGAGCGCATCTGCGAGGCGTTCGTCACCGACGCCGAGCCTCCGCACGAGAACTTCCGCCTCTGGCTCACGTCGTACCCGAGCCCGCATTTCCCGGTGGCGGTGCTCCAGAACGGCGTGAAGATGACCAACGAGCCCCCGAAGGGCATGCGCGCGAACATGATGCAGTCGTTCGCCAGCGACCCCATCTCCGACCCGGACTTTTACGAGGACTGCGCGCGGCCGGCGGCGTTCAAGAAGCTGCTCGTCGGCCTCGCGTTTTTCCACGCCGCCATCCAGGAGCGCATCAAGTTCGGGCCGCTCGGCTGGAACATCCCCTACGGGTTCAACGACCCCGACTTGAAGATCTCTCTGCGTCAGCTCCGCATGTTCTTAGACGAGAGCTCGCCCGACGCGCCGCTGTCGACGCCCTTGAAAACCCTGGTGTACCTGGTGGGCGAGTGCAACTACGGCGGTCGCGTCACGGACGGCCACGACCGCCGGACGCTCATGTCCATCCTGACGGACGAGAGCGGCGGTCCGTTCCACGCGAACATCATGCTCGAGGACTACGTGTTCTCCCCCTCGGGCGTGTTCCGGGCGCCCGCGCTGGAATCGAGGGAGGCGGTGTTGTTGGAGTACTTCAAGGGGCTGCCCATCGCGGCGGACCCCGAGGTGTTCGGGCTGCACGCCAACGCCGACATCGCCAAGGACCAGAAGGAAACCGACCTGCTCCTGGACGGCGTGCTGCTGACGCAGGGCGCGTCGAGCGGCGGCGGCGGCGCGTCCAAGGAGGACACGCTCAAGGAGGTGGCGGCGCAGATCAGCGACTCGCTCCCCCCGCTGTTCGACCTGGAAGTCGCCAACTACAAGTACCCCGTGGAGTACTACGAGTCCATGAACTCCGTGCTGTGCCAGGAGCTCGTGCGGTACAACCGGCTGCTGGCGGTTATCAAAAAGAGCATCGGCGACTTTCAGCTGGCGCTGCGCGGCCGCATCGTGATGACCGGCGAGCTCGACGCGCTGGGCGGCGCGATGTACGACGGCAAGATCCCCGCGATGTGGGCCAAGAAGAGCTACCCGTCGCTCAAGCCGCTCGCAGCGTACGTCTCGGAGCTCCTCAAGCGCCTCGCCATGCTCCAGAGCTGGATCGACGACGGCGCGCCCCCGCGGTTTTGGATCACCGGCTTTTTCTTCACGCACGCGTTTCTCACGGGCGTGCTGCAAAACTACGCGCGCAAGCGAAAGTTGCCCATCGACTCGGTGGTCTTCGACTTCAAGGCCATGCCGAACACCGCGGACTTCTCCACGAAGCCCGAGGACGGCGCGTTCTGCAACGGCATATTCATGGAGGGGTGCAAGTGGGACGAGCAGACCATGCTCCTGCAGGAGTCCGACCCGAAGGTGCTGTACACGGAGGCGCCCACGTTTTGGTTCGTGCCCACAACCGCCGACGCGCGGGCCGAGTTTCCGCATTACGTGTGCCCCATCTACCGGACCGCGGAGCGGCGTGGCGTCTTGGCGACCACGGGGCACTCGAGCAACTTCGTGATCAACCTCACGATCCCGAGCGACCGGCCGCAGAACCACTGGATCAAGCGGGGGGTCGCCGGGCTGCTCTCGCTCTCGTACTAGATGGGGCGGCGGTACGAGAGCGAACGATGGAGAGAGAATGTGCGCTCCGCGCGCGCGACGACGAGAAAAAGGAAAAAAAAAGACGCGCGCGTTTCGAGAGAGAGTGACACGTCTATGCGTTAGCGAACCTCATCACCGGTAGTCACCCATGTGGGACGCATCGCGAAGGCTACTGTGTTGTATTAATAGTACTATCTATATAGAGATTATCATCCGTGGAACGCGCCGGCGACTGCGCCGGCACCGATGGTGAGCGCGAGCGCCACGAGCACGGGGTTATCCCCCGACCAGAAATCCGGCGTGTTTTTCGCCTTGCGCACGATCTCCTCCAGGCTCTCCTCGCCCACGTCGCGCGTCACACCCTCCGTGTCCGCCAGGGAAACGGTCCGCTTCGTCGCGGTCGCGGTCGCGGCGGTCGCGGCGGTGCTCATCGCGCCCCCTTCCTCGAACAAGTCGGGCTCGTCGCGGAGCAGGTACCTGGTCTCGGGGTCCACCTTCGCGAGCCACTTCTGGTAGAAGAAGCGCTCGAGCTTCCGGCTGTCGTCACCCTTGAGCTCGACGAGGTAGTCGCGGAGCTTGCCGGTGCGCTTGTTCACCGCCAGATTCACGCGCGCGCCGGGGACGAGGACGTACCACCAGTACGCGGTCATCACACCCACGGTCAGAAGCACCACGCCCTGGCTCTGCAGCGCGGAGGTGTCCATGGGCGAAGGGACGTAGTCCGTGATGGCGGTGCCGAACTGGAGGGCGTCGTCCGCCTCGGACGACGCGCGCGGCACGACCGCCACGCGCGAACGGCGCACCGAGACGCGAGCGCGAAGGTCACGCGTCGTCGTGGTGCGCCGGGGAGACGCGCGCGCTCCCCCGCGGGGAACGCACGTCGGGTGCGAGGCGACGGTGGCCATCGCTGCGGTCGCGCGCCTCGGAGTGACGTGTCGCCTTCTCCACGCTCTACTCGAAAGAACCTTCTCTCACATCTCGCCAAGACCAAGGCAGCAACAAAAAGCAGCCCCCGCCACCGCGCCGACGCCCCGTAAAAGCATGTCGCCCGCGTCGGAAAGACACGTCAACACGATCAGACAGGGCATCCAGAAGCAGGAGCCACTGGAACGGGTCGTGTGCACCACGATAGGCGGCGGCGGAAACGCCGGCGCCACCTGCATGGTCGCGCGACACACCCCGCACGCCACCACCGGCGCGCCGAACGGAGGCTGAACCGTTGCTCGGCACATAGGGCAGACGACCATCGAGGGCAGCGGCATCCCGGTCACGAGGCTGCTCGGAGGCACCATCTGAGGGTTTTGCGCCGGATACATACGCACGCGCGCGCGTCTACGTGCCGTCGATATCTGTGTGCTCACACGGAAGGGTAGGGCTGGGGTACCGACGCCGAAGCGCGGGCGTTGACTGATGTCTGCGAGCGATTGATGTCGGAAAAATGTTCAACGCGCTTGCGAAGACGAAAACCGCCAGCTTGGCGAGAAGAAGAACGTTGCCAGCTGGACTGCAGGCGGTCTCTCCCTCCTCTCCCGCCAAAATTTTGGCCGATTTTTTCACCTTTTCGCAAAAAAGCGCGCGACCTTTGAAAACGCGGGAGACGTCCGGACAGTCCATCGTTCCACGGCGCACACCACGCCTCGACCGCGCTCTACGCCCGTTCCGCGTCCGCGGCGTTCCCCCGGACCCCCTTCGTGCCCCCCGCGCACGCGTTCGACTCACCGAGTCTCGAGGCGCACACAGCCGCCTGTTTCCGACCCACGTCCGCGTGCCGTCGAATTGCGTCTCTCGAGCGACGCTTGAAAAATCCGCGCGAAAAGACCAACGGTTTGACCTCCGGCGATGGCCGCTACGCTCGTATCCGCCGCGTTGACGCGCGCGCCCACCACGCGGCTCGCCGCCGCGCGACGCCCGCGAACCGCCCGCGCGGCCGCGCCGCGTCGCGCGGCTCGCGCCGTGCCCGGCACGGTCGTCGCGCGCGCGCGACGCGATTTCTACGTTCCCGACCGACTCGTCTCCTTGGACGAGACCGGTTCGTCCGCGTCGGGCCGCGCGCTCGGCGCCGGCACCGCGCGGTACCGCGTCACGTTCTACACGGGCGAGAAGATGGGGTCCGGCCTTTCCGCGCCGGACGCGGGCGTGCAGATCATGCTCATCGGCGAGGACGGCCGCGCGTTCATGCACAGGCTGGACCGCTACCCCGACCTCCCCGCCGGCGACGACGCGCGCGAATCCATCCGCGGCGCGAGCGCGTCGACGCCCGTCTCGCTCTACTCGTACCCGCGGTTCGAGCGCGGCGGCGCGGACGAGTGCGCGTTCGACGCGCCCGACATCGGCGTCCCGGTGGCGATCTGGGTCGCGCCGGAACAGGGCGGGGACTGGTTCCTGGAGGAGGTGGAGGTGCGTTTGGAAACGGCGGACGCGCGCCGCGCGCTCGAGTTCCCGGATGCGCCGCCGGCGCTCGTCAGTAGCTCGGCGTCCACCTCCTTCCCGTGCGGCGAGAACGTGCGCGATGCCGTCGAGCTGCGGCCGTCGGCGTTCGTGAAGCTCACCCCCGAGCAGCGCGTGGAGATGCGCGCGGAGAGCCTGCGCGAGTACGGCGCGCTCAAGGTGCGCATGCTCGCCGTCACGGGCGTGGCGGTGCTGCTCGGATGCGGCGTGACCGCCGCCATGAGCCGCGGGAGCGACCTCGAGGCGATGCGCGCGTTCGCCAGCGGCGGCGGCGTCGGGCTCGTCTACCTCTGGATGCTCACGCGTAACGTCGACACGCTCGGTTACGGCGTGGCTGAGGCGTCCTCGGGAAGCGGAGGGGCGGGAGGCGCGTCCGCCGCCGAAGGCGAGGACTCCTCTCCGTTGGACCGACACCCCGGCGCGGCGCTCGCGTCTGTGCTCCTGAACGTGCTCGCGCGGGGCGCGTCGTCATCGCCCGTGCGCATCGCGCTGTTGGCGTGGTGCGGCGTCGCCGGCGCGCGCTGGCTCGGCCTCGACGACGGCATCGACGCGTTCGGCAACCCGGCGGCGCCCCACTACGGCGACGCGCTGGCGGCGATTCTCGGCTTTTTCTCGTACAAAGCCGGCGTGCTCGTCGCGGGGTTCTCGGGCACGGACGTCATGAGCCCGGCGCAGCCGCCGGACCAGCCCGCGTACGTGCGCGTCGAGGAGTCGCGCGGCGTGGACGGACGCGGAGGGCGCGAGAGGTGGTGATGGTTTCGAGACTTTCGCGTCATTCGAGACGGTTCGTTTTCGAGACGTTCCGATTTTGAACGTTTCGATCTTGGTGGAAAAACGAAGAAAAGACCGTCGCGACCGCCGTCCGACGACGTCGCGAGAAGGAAGACGACGTCGCGGACGCGATGTACCAACAGCCTGTACTGACGACTCACACGAGCCGAACCCGGCGCGCGTCTCGACGGGACGCGCGCGAGGAAGACTTTTCCTGTGAATAGAGTCGCGAGGAACGGAGAGGTTCGGACGATTGTAACGCTACGCCGTGAAAACGCTACGCGAGAGTCCTTCACCTTTTTGTCGGTACGATACATATCACGCCGAGACTTTTAGAAGTCGCGTCACTCGCGCGTCACTCCTCGCCGAAGCGCGAGCGGTCCGGCCGCGACGACGGGTTGTCCCTGGCGTCGCCACCGCCGCGCGGTTTCCAAAGCCGCACCTGGTTGCCGCCGCGCCCGCCGCGCCCGCCGCGCCCGCCGCGAGGCGTGAACTCGCGGTCGAAACGCGACCCGCGCTCGGGGCGACCGCCGCCGCCGTACCCGCCGTACCCGCCGGATTCGCTCCCGCCGCGGTCCTCGTATCCGCCGCCGCCGCGACCACCTCGGCCTCGGCCGCCGCGACCTCGCGGCGCGAAACCGTCGTCGCCGTAGCCCCCTCCGCCTCGGGCCCTGCCTCGCCCCCCCCTGCCCCCGAAACTCGCCTGAACCCTAAACTCGCCCCTGCCTCGGCCTCCCCTGCCCCCGAACTCACCCCTCCCCCTCGGCGCGTATCCGCCGCGAGGGGACCCCTCGTCCAGCTCGAGGCCGTCCAGGTCCGACCCGAATCCGCCCTGCGTGCGGGTGCGGCGCTCGAACCCGCCGCGGCCGCCGCGGCCGCCGCGGCCGCGGCCGCCGCGGCCGCGGCCGCCGCCCCCGTACCCGTCATCGAACGCGTCCCCGCGCCGAGACGGGGGAGGGCGCGTGTCCCACCCGTCGTCCGAGCCGTACGCGTCGTACCCCCTGCCGCCGCCGCGACCGCGCCCCCCGCGGACCCCGCCGCCGAAGTCGTCGAAGTCGTCGAACCTTCTCGAACGCGGCGCCTTGTCGCGTCGGTAATCGCCGTCGTCGTCCTCGTACCGACGAGGACGCCCCCGCGAGGCGAGCCCACCCCCTCGCCTCGCGCCGTCGAACCCGTCGCCTCTGCCTCGGCCCCGGCCCCGCGAGCCCCCGCGCGATGGCGCGTAGCGGTCCTCCTCAAACTCCGGGCGCTCCGGCCGCCGCTCGCGGCGCTCCACCCAGCGCGGCTGCTTGGGCCTCGCCGGCGCGCCGGCGCCGCCGCCCCTGGCGGCGCTGGCGGGCGCCCTGGGCGAGTCCGCCAGGGACGTCAGACGCCTGAGCAGCGACTGCATGACGGCGCGCGGCGGGCGGTCCTGCGGCTTGACGTCCTCCGCGTAGACGTGCACGACGCGCAGGACGTCGGAGAGCTTGACGGCGCCCATCGCGTTTTGGTTGTGGTCGGCGGCGGCGCACCGCCCGCGGAGGTCCGAGTCGTCCACGCCCAGGTGCGCGCGCAGGCGCTTGAGCGCGTTCACCTGTTTCCGGCCGGAGGAGTTGCCCTGGTTGGGCGGCATGGGGTGGTCCGCCAGCACGTACAGCTCGCGCTCGGAGAGCCGGTCGAAGGCGTCGTCGCGGTCGCGCGAAAACTCGAGCAACAGGCGTTTCTTGTTCGAGTACGTGAGCTCCGCCGCGTCGGCGTCCGGGCGCTCGGCGGAGGCGACGTGCGCGAACGGGTCGTCGTCCAGGTCCATGCGCACCAACTCGGAGGTATCGGAGGCGTCGGTGTCGGCGTCGTGCGCGTCGGCGTCGGGCGCGTCGGCGTCGTCCTCGTCCGCGGACTCGGCGACGGCGCGCGCCCACTCGGGCGTCGACAGTTTGGGCGCGCCCGGCTCGGCGTCATCGCCCCAGCCCGGCGGCGCGTTGGGGCTCTCCAGCGAGTACCCCATGCCGGCCAGCTTCGCGAGGAACGCGTCGAACTCGTGCCACGCGCCGCTGGAGTCCCAGGGCGCGTCGTCGCCTGGCTGGGAGAAAACAGCAGAGGACGCGTTCGTCGGCGTCGACGGGTCGTCGATCCGCGAATCCGCGAATCCGACGTCGTCGAGCATCGCCTCGAACGCCGCGCCCGCGGCGGGCGCGGACGCGACGGCGGCGAACGGGTCGTCCAGCCCGTCGTCGAAGTCCAGAATCTCGTCGAGGCTCTCGTCGTCTAGGAACGAGCCGCCTGAAGCGTCGTCGTCGTCGTCGGCGACGCCGGCGTCCGATGCGGAGGCCGCCGCGCGAACGCCGTCGAACCCATCCTCGAGCCCGTCGTGCGCCCGATCGGAGAAGGGCGCGCGAGCGCGTCGCGCGCTCCGCGCGCCGAGGAGACGCGCGACGAGCCGAGGGGCGCTCGTGGACGCGCCGAGCGCACGCGAAGTGACACCGCGACGCGCGTCGGCGGTAGTCCTGGCGCACGCCGCGGGGACGGCGGCCACGCGTCTGGGCGCGCGCGACGCGGTCGGCACGGCGTGCGCGCGCGCGGCGAACCGGCGAGGGCTTAGGTTAATGATGGTCATGGCGGTGTCCGCCGTTCGGGCCTGGCGGACGCCCGAACGAGCCGCCGACGTGAGCGTGTGCGTGAGGTGTACGAGTTCACGACGCAAGCAGTGCATGTACCCAGGGCTCACGTGCTGGTCTGACCGCCAATCAGCCGCGCACCGAGCTCTGATCGACCCAAGGCGAGAGCCCTTTTTCGCAACGCTTTCGAAGCCGCCGACGCGGGCGAACGTGAAAAAATCGCACCTGTTTCACAGTCGTCCGCTGTGAGAATGAAACCTCGCCCTCTCAGACCCGCCACCGGCACAACTCGAGGCGCCTCCGCGTTCGCGCACGCGCCTACGCTCACCAGGGACTGCTCGCGCGCGTCGAGCCTCCGACCGAGCCTCCGACCGTCCATCGGCCGATCCGAGAGCCACCCTCAGAGGTTTTTGAAAATCGCCGATGGTTGCCGTCATGGCGTGCGCTTTTTCATCCACCGCCGCCTTCGGCGCGACCGTCGGGGTCCCCTCCCGGTCCCGGGACCCGCGACGCGCGCTCTCGCGCCCCGCGCACCGCGCCCCCGTCCGGCGCGCCGCGCGGCCCGCCGCCGGCCTGTTCGACGGCGGCAAGGGCGACCGGCCGGTGGACGCGGTGTCCGCCGACGGTTTGCCGCGCACGGCGAAGATCGGCATCCTCGGCGGCGGTCAGCTCGGGCGCATGCTGGCCATCGCGGGCGCGCCCATGGGTGTGCGCGTGCGCTCCCTGGACCCGAACCCCGTGTCCCCGGCGTCCATCGTCGCGATCCCCACGGAGGGCTCGTTTCAGGACGCGGCGGACGTCATCGCGTTCGCGAAGGACTGCGACGTGGTCACGGTAGAGATCGAGCACATCGAGGTCGCCGCGCTGCGCGAGTTGGAGAAGGCGGGCGTCGACGTGCAGCCGTGCAGCGACACTCTGGCGATCATCCAGGACAAGTTCGCGCAGAAGGAGCACTTCCAGAAAGCCGGCGTGCCGCTTGGGCCGTTTCAGTCCGTGGAGAGTGAGGAGCAGCTCGCCGCCGCCGCGAAAGCGTTTGGGTTCCCGCTGATGCTCAAGTCGCGGCGCATGGCGTACGACGGCAAAGGGAACGCCGTGGCGCGGACCGAGGCGGACGTGAAGGAGGCGGTGGCGAAACTCGGTGGGTTCGAGAAAGGCCTGTACTGCGAGAAGTGGGTCCCGTTCGAGCGCGAGCTCGCGGTGATGGTCGTGCGCGCGCGGGACGGTGAGACCAGGGCGTATCCGGTGACGGAGACGGAGCACGTCGACAACATCTGCGACGTCACGATCACGCCCGCCGACGTGTCCACGTTCGTCGCCGCGGCGGCCACCGCGGCGGCGCAGAATGCGGTCGCGTCGCTGGAGGGCGCGGGCGTGTTCGGGGTCGAGCTCTTCCTCCTGGAGGATGGCTCGATCCTGCTGAACGAGATCGCGCCGAGGCCGCACAACTCAGGGCACTACACCATCGAGGCGACGGCGTGCTGCCAGTACCAGTCGCACCTGCGCGCCGTGCTCGGCTGGCCGCTGGGCGACGTCTCGCTCACGTGTGGCGGTGCGGTGATGAAGAACATCCTCGGCGACGGCGAGGGCGACGCCGCGATGCGCCGCATGCACGACCTCATGGGCGCGGCGCTGAAGGTGCCCGGCGCGAACGCGCACTGGTACGACAAGCCGGAGGCGCGCGCCGGGCGCAAGATGGGGCACCTCACCGTCGTGGCGCCGCACGCGCGGCTGGCGCTGGCCCGGCTGGACGCCGTCGTGGCCATCGCCGGCGGCGACGCCGACGCGCGCGTGAAGCCGCCCCCCTCGGTGGGCATCATCATGGGCTCGGACTCGGACCTGCCCACGATGGCGGCCGCCGCGGAGACACTGGAGAGCTTCGGCATCGGCGTCGAAGTCACGGTGGTCTCCGCGCACCGCACGCCCGAGCGCATGTTCGAGTACGCGAAGAGCGCCGCCGGGCGCGGGCTGCGATGCATCATCGCCGGCGCGGGCGGCGCCGCGCACCTGCCCGGCATGGTCGCGGCGATGACGCCGCTGCCGGTGATCGGCGTGCCCGTGCCGCTGCGGCACCTCGACGGCGTGGACAGCGTGCACTCCATCCTGCAGATGCCGCGCGGCGTGCCGGTGGCGACGGTGGCCATCGGCAACTCCACCAACGCGGGCCTCCTGGCGGCGCGCATCGTCGGCGCGTACGAGCCAGCGGTGCTGGACGCGATGGCGACGTACCAGGACGACATGGAGAAGGTGGTCAACGCCAAGGCGGAGAAGATGGAGAAGGACGGGTACAAGAAGTACCTGGACGGGATGAAGTGATAGCTACCGGATGAAGTGATACATCGACGTTTAATGGTACAAGAAGGCACTAAGTAGCTAGTAGTACTATGTACAAGGAGTCACCACGAGGAGTCACCACGAGGAGTCAATCACGCGTTTTGGAAGTCTCCCCGCGCGGTGTGGAACTCGGGCGTCCCGGCGCTGTCGCCGACGCTGAGCCCGGCGAGCCCGGCGAGCGCCGCGGCGGCGTCTGGGTGACCGCCCTCCCCCCCGCTGTGCTCCGCGCCCGGGCAGATGGAAGCCATGCTCGGCCTCTGCCGCGCGGCTTTCTTGCGCACCGAAGTGCCGTTCCCCACCACCTCGAAGTTCTTGTACGTGTACCCGACGAAATCAAGATCCTTCTTCTCCTTCCGCGCGCCGGATTCGTCCCCGACCGGTTCCCGGGAGGCTCTTCCGAGATGCTGCTCCTTCTTCTCCTCGTCGAAGTGCTCGAAGTTCTGCGTGTCCAGCTCCCCCTCGACGTCCGGCGTGTACGGCGCCTTGACGCGGTACAGGCTGTCCCAGTCGAGCCCCTGGAAGAACGGGTGGTGCTTGATCTCGCCGGCGCCGCCGTTGCTGCCCAGCCGATTGTCGACGTCGCACAGCAGGCGCTCGATGAGGTCGCGCGCGTCCCGCGACAGCGGCACCTCGTTCGGGAAGCGCAGGTGGTGCCGCCAGTGCACGATCTTGCGACAGGTGGTCATGGGCTCGTCCGAGTAGAACGGCGGGTACCCCACCAGCATCTCGTACATGATGGCGCCCACGGACCAGAAGTCGCACTCCAGCCCGTACCCTTTCTTGAGCAAAACCTCCGGCGCGATGTAATCCGGCGTGCCCACCGTGCTGTACGCCAGACGACGCCGGTTCTGGTGCCAGTTTCGCAACTGCCTGGCGCGTTTCGTGGCCGCATCCTCGCTCTCGCCGCCGTCGGCCACGTTCGCGCCGTTCGTCTCCTCCTCCAGGTCCTCCTCCGCGACGGACGGGAGCGAGCGCAAGATCTCGCCATCCACGGGCTTGCACAGGCCGAAGTCGCTCAGCTTCATGTGGCCGTCGCGGTCCAGGAGCAGGTTGTCGGGCTTGATGTCCCGGTGGATGAAGTTCGCGGCGTGCACCGTCTCCAGCGCGAGAATGGTCTGCGCGATGTAGAACCGCGTTTCCTCCTCCGTCAGCGTGTCCCGCCGCATGAGCAGCGTCATCATGTCCCCCCCCGGCAAATACTCCATCACCAGGTACAGGTACTCCTCGTCCTGGAACGAGTAGAAGAGCTTGACGACGGCTTCGTCGTGCACCTCCGCGAGCAAGTTGCGCTCCGCCTTGACGTGGTCCACCTGTCCGCGGCGAACCATCTCCGTCTTCTTGAGCTTCTTCATGGCGTACACGCAGCCGTTGCTCTTGTCCCGCACCAAGCGCACCTCGCCGAATGCGCCGCGTCCGATGATGGTGAGGGGCTCGAAATCCTCCGCGGTCAACTTGGCGCGCTTGAGGCGCGTGAACTCGCGCTCGCGCCGCTCGAGCTCGGACAGGAGCTCTTCCTTCGTCTCCGCGGGCATAGAAGACGCGCGCGCCTCGTGCTCGACCGCGGCGCGGCGCTCCACGCGCCGACGCAACGCATCCGCCTGGTTCTTGTACAGGTTCTCGATGTACGCCTTCGCCGCGTCAACCTTCTTCTTCGTCTCGGGGGTGGGGGGGTCGTGCTGGGGCGCACCGGGGGGGAGGACCCCCGCGCTCGCCGCGGAGGACGATGACGAAGCGTTCAACGGTTTGCTCCCGGTCATGCGGCCGAGCCAACTCGTGCCGCCGGGGCTGCTCATCGCGGGTGACCCTTTCGGATCGGAGGGACGCGACCGCGAGAGTGGCACTCGCGACTGTTCTTTTCGGGCACTTGTCTTCTTTTCGAGTTGCGAGAACACCTGACTGATTGCCCAGCCAGCCGAGGCCGAGGGGTGCCGAGCGAGACAGGGAGATGCGAATCGCACAAACTGCGAAAGTGCGTGCCCGCTTGTCTCCGCCCCCAACTTTCGAGCGCGCGATGCGACGACGATGAACGCCGACCTGGTCGCCGCGCAGCTCGAGGAGTTCCGCGCGGCGCTCGCGGAGGTCAACGCGAACGTGCGTCTCCTTCCCCTCTCCCCGCGCTCTTCTCTTCCGCGCGCTTCCCTCGCTGACCCCCTCGTCGCCCCGGGGGAAAACGACAGCTCGACGCCGCGTCCGAGGCTTTTGAACGCGCCAAGGCGTCGCACGACGCCGAGCGCGCCTATTTCACGG
>Ga0206682_10001148_pt1 | contig 26396 bp, 11 predicted proteins | sample M240m12015metaG_FD_155444 | JGI IMG/M metagenome (GOLD analysis project Ga0206682, IMG submission 155444) | Ammonia-oxidizing marine archaeal communities from Monterey Bay, California, United States - M2 40m 12015 | ecosystem: Environmental > Aquatic > Marine > Intertidal zone | place: USA...
GCGCGCGTTCCCTCGCCCAGCGTCGACGCGAGCACGCGCGTCGCGACCCGGCGTCCCGCGTCCGCGCGTCGCGTCGCCTCGCGATCGTCCGTCGGCATCGCGTGCGTCGGCGTCGCGTTCGTCGGCGTCGCGTTCGCGAGCGTTCGCTCGACGAGCGCTCGAACGAGCGCGGCGACATCGCGCGCGTCGTCGCGCGCGCGCGCGTCGGCCATCGTCGCGCGCGCGTATGTCCGTCGCCGCGCGCGGGCGTCCGCGGCCGTTGACGTCGTGTTTGGTCCGTGTGTGTACGAGACCGACCGTCGCGAACCGTCGTAGAGCGGCGTCCGCGAGCGGTAGTATACAGCGACGAACCGCGCGATAAAAACGTCCGACGACGGAGCGTTTTCGTCGCGGGGCGAGCGTTACGCGACGGACGCCGCGGCGGGCGACGGCGGGCGACGCGCGACGACGCGCGGCAGACGCCAGCGCGAGGGCGCGTGCGATGGACGGTCGGCGTCTCGCGCCGGCGGACGCGCGCGAGGCGCGCGCGGGGGCGGACGCGCGCGAGACGGCGTGGAAGGTGGACGTGCGCGCGCTCGAGCGAGAGGCGCGTCGACGGCGCGCGACGGACGCGCGCGGAGGCGCGGACGCGGACGACGCGGACGCGGGCGACGACGGTGGGAAGGCGGGACGCGCGACGCCGTTGGCGGTGGTGTGTCAGGACGTGCGGTACGAGGTGAGGGATCGTAAGACGGGCGCGACGACGCGGTTGCTGGACGACGTCAGCGCGGTGTTTCCTCCGGGGGGGGCGTCGGCGCTCATGGGTCCGTCGGGGGCGGGGAAGACGACGCTGCTGGACGTCATGAGCGGGAGGAAGACGCAGGGACGCTTGCGCGGGCGCGTCGTCGTCGGTGCCGAGCCGGCGACGAAGGCGGCGTTGAAGACGTGCGCGGCGTACGTCGAGCAGTTTGATTGCTTGCTCGCGTCGTTGACGGTGCGAGAAACGTTGATGTATCAAGCCGAGTTAAAGCGAGGCGCGGAAGGTTTCGACGCCAAGGCGCGCGAGGAGCAAGTGAATCGATTGATCGAAGACTTGCAGTTGGAAAAGTGCGCCGACGTCGTCGTCGGCAGCGCTTTGTCGCGAGGGATTTCCGGCGGGCAAGCAAAGCGCACGAACATCGGCATAAGTTTGGTCACTCGTCCTCGTATTTTGTTCTTGGACGAGCCCACGAGCGGATTGGATTCGAAAACTTCGTACGATTTGATGCGAGTCATTCGAAAATTTTGCGACACCGCCGGAGTCACGGTCATCGCCACCATTCACTCGCCGAGCTCGGAGGCGTTTCGTCAATTCGATCGTCTGTTGATGCTGAAGAATGGCAAAGTCACCTACGCGGGTCCATTATTCGGCGAAGAGGGCGCGGAGACGTACTTTTATTCGCTCGGGTTTTACTTTGATCCGAACGATAACTTTGCGGATTTCTTAATCGCCACCGCGGGCGACGATTCGACGGATTTTGCCAGAGAGTTTACGGCGAGTTTTCATCACAAGCGTAATCGCGACGAAGTGCGCAAGTACGTGCGAGAAGTGGTGAATCGGCGGGAAGCAGGCGACACGCGATCTCTGCTGCTCGCAAACGCCCCAAAACCTGTCGGTTTTGCGAGCGCCGTGCGCACGCTGTTAAAGTACCGCACGTCTCGAAATTACCGCGACGCGCAATTCGTCGGCGCGCGCTGCGCGGGGCACCTCATATTCGCCGCCGTCATGGCGACCATGTACGCGGGCCAAGGAAAGGTCATGTCGCTCGACGCCCAAATCAACGTCTCTAACATGCTGTTTATGAACAACGTCCTCCCCGCGTTCGCTGCGAGTGGATACTTGCCTTCAATCTTGATGGAACGCCCACTTCTGTACCGCGAGCTCGACGACGGATGTTACCCACTCTTGGCGTACATCGCGTACAAAATCATCGAAGAAGCACTCGTGGCGCTCATTGTCTCACTCGTTGCGACTGCGATCTTATACAACGCCGCAGGTCTGCGAGGCAACTTCTTCGTCGATTGGCTCGCGTACTTTGGCATGCAACAATGCGGCGGCGCCGTCGCCTACCTCTGCGCCGCCGTCGCCCGCGACGTCGACGCCGCCAACGCCATCTTACCCGTGTACAACGTCCTTCAGGTCCTTTTCGCCGGTGTTTTACTCAACATCAACGACGTCCCGCGCGCTTGGACCTGGTGGCCACCGACGTTATTCGTTCGATACGGCTGGAAGGCGCAAATGCTCAACCACTTCGCTCGCGTCGAGCCTCCCGTCTTTCTCGCCGACGACGGCTCCCTCGTCGGCGTCACCTCGTATTACGACGTCACCGGCACGACGTCGTCTAATCTCGGTTTCGTGTACTTGCTCTGGGCGTGTTGGCTCGTCGTCGCCGCCGTCTGCACCGCGAGCGTGCGCCACCAAAATCGTTAGCGCCAAATGCAAAGCCAAGTTGTCCCCAGTCCTCACCTCGCGAACATGCGATCGCGCGCGTCGCCGTCGTCGCGCGTCGCCGCACCGCGCGCGTCGGCGAAGCGCCACCGCGACGTTCGACGCACCGACGCGCGCGCGTCGCGCGCGTCGGCGCCGGCGCCGCGCGACGACGATGAAGACGTCGACGCGTCGACGTTCGATGCGTCGACGTTCGACGCGTCGCGTCGCGCGCTGCTCGCGCTCGCCGCGTCGACGACGACGGTGATGGTCGGCGCGGACGTCGCGCGCGCGTCGCCCGTGCGGGCGTCGATGCGGATGGCGGATCGAGGGCCGGTGGCGCGCGCGGCGCCGCGACCGCCGTGCGGGCCGGGATACGCGACGCTGCGCGACGCGGGAACGTATCGAGGATTGGCCACGGTCGATCGCGAGGGACGCGGTCTGCGAGGGTTGTTGCCACCGAACGTCGTCGAGGACGACGTGGAGGTGCGCCGGGCGAGGGAAGCGCTCGGGCAGTGCGACGGCGCGTTCGAGTCGTACAAGCAGTTGGTGGCGCTGCAGACGACGGACGAGCGGACTTTTTATAAATTGTTGCGATCGGACACCGAGCGGTTGCTGCCGCTGTTGTACACGCCCACGGTCGGCGAGGCGTGTCTGAGATTCGGGACGCTGATACAACGACCGATGGGGGTGTGGGTAAGCTCGGACGACGCGGGGAACGTGCGGGAATTGATGCGCAATTGGCCGCGCGACGACGTGAAAATCGCCGTGATCACGGATGGGGAGAGAATTTTAGGGCTCGGAGATCAAGGAGCGAACGGGATGGGAATTAGCGCGGGAAAGAGCATGGTGTACGCCGCGTGTGGAGTGCCGCCGAGTGCGCTGTTGCCGATTCAGATTGACACCGGTACAAACAACAAGACGTTGCTCGACGATCCGTTGTACATCGGGCTCAAACGCGAGCGCGACCGCTCCCAGGCCTACGACGCGCTCTTGGATGAAGTCGTCGTTTCGATTCGCGAGCGATTCGGTCCGAACACGATCATACACTGGGAAGACTTCGCGCCGAGGAACGCGTTCAGGGTATTGAAAAAGTATTACTCCGCGCCCGATGTCGTGACGTACAATGACGACATCCAAGGCACCGCAGCGGTTACGGTGAGCGGGATATTGGCGTCGGTGCGAGCGCTAGAGAGAGGTGGTGACGTCACTCAGCAGCGCGTATTGTTCTTTGGCGCTGGACAGGCGAATATCGGCGCCGCTGAACTCTTCGTCCTCGCGTTGACGAAGCGCGGCGTCGCGGAAGCCGACGCTAGGAAACGGGTGTGGCTGTTTGATTCAAAAGGCCTCGTCGTGCGCTCGCGCGCGTCGCAGCTGAGTGATGACAAATTGCCTTTTGCACAAGACGCGAGGGAGGAAACTGACCTCGCATCAGCGATCGAAAGCATCAAGCCGACGGTGTTGGTCGGCGCCGCCGCGGTGCCCGGGGCGTTTACGCAAAAAGTCGTCAAGTCGATGAGCAAACTCAACGACCAACCGATCATTTTCGCGCTCTCCAACCCGACGTCCAAGGCTGAGTGCACCGCCGAGCAGGCGTACGCGTGGAGCAACGGCCGAGCGATATTCGCGAGCGGCACCCGATTTCCGCCGGTGCGATTCTCGGCTGAAAAGACGTTCGCCCCCGGATTCGCCAACAACGCCTTCATCTTCCCACCCATCGCCCTCGCCACCATCGTCAGCGGCGCGAAACAAGTCACTCCAGACATGTTTCTCACCGCCGCCGAAGCCTTGGCCGAATCTGTCGACGCCAACCTCTTCGCCGTCGGCGCCGTCTACCCGCCCGTCGATCGCATCGCCTCCTCCGCCGTCGCCGTCGCCGCGCGCGTCGCTCGCGCCGTCGACCCATCCATCGATCTCGACACCTGGCGCGCCCGCGTCCAGGACTACATCGCATCCAACGATTTATTCGATAGCCTGTAATCGTACTTTCGCGCTCGCGTTCTCCCCTCGCCCTTCGTCGACGCGCGTCCCGTCCCGCTCGCGGGTTATCCACTCACTCCGGTCGCCATCGACGTCGCGTCCAAGCCGCGTCGCGCCGCACTTCACCGCGCGTTCGCGACCGGCGCGGCGACGATGCGCGCGGGACCGCGCGCGACGCGCGTCGGCGTCGGCGTCGGCGTCGGCGTCGGCGTCGCGCGGCGTCGGCGCGCGCGCGTCGACGCGACGCCGAGCCCGCGCGGCGACGTCGACGCGAGCTCGAGCGCGCGCGAGCGCGCGACGGCGCGCGACGACGGCGTCGTGCGCACGCGCGTCGTGCGCGAGCGAGGGAGCGAGACGCCGAGAGAGGCGCGCGCGAGCGCGAGCGCGGAGGGGAGGAGGACGACGAATCGCGAGGCGCCGCGCGGCGCGACGGGCGGCGGCGCGCGAGCGCGACGACGACGCGCGACGACGACGAAGGAGACGCGCGATGGCGTCGTCGACGCGACGATGACGACAGAAGGCGCGCCAGGGAGCGAACGCGGCGCTGGAGGGAGGGATCGACAGACGAAGAAGGAACGCGCGAGGACGCGCTGGGCGGACGCGCGGTCGCGAGCGAGAGGGACGTCGATGGAACAAGATGAACGTATGAGCGTCGAGGACGAGCGAAATCTCGGGCGGGCGATACAGGCGTTGTTGCGAATCGAGCGCGAGGCGGAGATTTTGCGAGATGAGGCGGCGGCGACGAGGATTCAAGCGACGGAGGCGCTGGGCGCGGTCGAGGCGTTGGCGCTGCGAGAGAAAGCGGCCAAGCAGTCCAAGCGTCTGTTCGAAGACACGCTCGCGTTGCGATTAGAGTACGACAGCCCGGCGGCGATGAGAGCTGCGGAGCGCGAGGGGAAGATGGCGCGGAAGAGGCTCGTGACGGCGAACATGGCCTTTGCAGCGAGCATCGCGCGAAAGCTGTACGATAGAATTCCCGCCATGGAAAAGGCGGGGATGAGTAGGCAAGACATGATTCACGAGGGCGCCACCGGTCTCGTTCGCGCGAGTGAGCTATTCGATCCTTCAAAAGGATTCAGATTCACGACGTACGCTCACGCATGGGTTCGTCAGGCCATCGTACGCGGCGTGCACGCCAACGGCAGAACGATTCGCGTCCCTTCGCACGCTCACGTTCTCAAGAAGGCGGCTTACGAAAAGCAGCTCGAGATGCAAAGCGAACTCGGTCGCAGCGCGACGAAAGAAGAAATTGCCGACTCTTCGTCGCGCTTCACCGTGGAGATGCTGGAGAAGTTCAAGGATTTGAGCATGGATCCTCTCAGCCTGGACGCGAACGCCTCGCAGGAAACGGACGAACTCGATCTCGCAAGCCCCGACGACGCCGCCGAACTCGGTCCATCCGATGCCGTGGCGCGGGAGATTGAGAGGGATTTCCTTCGAAACGAGATCAGAGCGAGTTTGGACCGACTACCCGCGCCGCAAGCGTACGTCCTCCGACGCCGTTTCGGTCTCATCGGCGACGGTCCGATGACGCTCGCCGAAATCGGCGCCGCGCTCAACAAGACCGGTGAAGGTGTCCGCTACCTCGAGAAGAAAGCGCTCGAAAACCTCAAACGACAAGATGGTATCACTGTCGATGGCGTCACCGTCTCGCTCGCACAGCATTTGGATACGTCCAACGACGCGAGGGCGTCGATGGCGACGGCGCCCGCGAAACCAAAACGCAGACGCGCCAAGACCAAGACCACGACGATCGCGCCGTCCGCGCTCGATCTCGTGCGCTCGATCGATTTAGCATAGCATAGATGGTCTCGCTCGGAGCGCTTCGAGCTGAGACGCGCAGCACATAGTCCAATTTTTTAACGCATTCTTCGCAGAGCCGCGCGCGCTCGCAAAACAACCGACGAGTGGATAACAACCTCCTCATTCCCACACACGCGTTCCCATGCGCGTCCTCGCCGTCGCGCCCGCGGTCGGGCCCGCGCGCGCGACGAAGGCGTCCGCGCCGACGCGCCGCGCCGCGCTCGCGATGTTCCTCGCCCCCTCGCTCACCGTCGTCGCTCGAAACGACGCCGCGATGGCGAAGACTGATTACGAAACCGACGCCAAAGCCGTGCTCGACGCGCAGCGCAAGCTTCTGCGCGACGGCAAGGGCGACGCGTACGCGACGTACCGCAAAGCCGCGGACGAGTTTTTCGCGACGTACAAGTTTGATCACAAAGGACACACGAATTCGTTTTCGCAGACGACGAACCTGGACGTCATCGTCGAGACGCAGCGCGAATATTTAGACGCGAAGGGATTGAAGTGGGATAAAACGCAAGTACCACCGTCGAGCAGTAACAAAGGAGCGATGCTCGATGCGTATCTGGCGAACGGAGAGCGATGCTTGGTGAAGGAGGCGTACCCGCCTTTTGGCGAGATTCGCAAAGACGAGTCGATGCTCGCCGAATGGAAGGCGATCGAGTGCACGCAAGGTTTGGTGAAGCCGAAGTAGGAAAAAGACACATGTTTGTTATCGTACATAGTTTGTGTCGATCTATATCATCGTCACACGTGACGCTTGTCACCCTTGCTCGCCGCGGACTTTTTCGCGTTCTCCGCGTTGTACACCGGGAGGCGGATGTCGTACGTGTCCGCCGCCACGCGAAGACCGATACCTGCGCTTACGCCCGCGATGATCCGCAAAGACGGCGGCGCACCGGCTTGACGCGCGATGATGTACGCCAACGCCCCGGTGGCGGCGGTCGTGGCGTAGATATCGGCGTACGAGTGAAAGATTCTCGTTGGCCGTTGAACTAAAATATCGCGCACGATGCCCCCAAACGTAGCCGTCATAATTCCGCACAACACCTGCGCAATCATAGGTACGCCCGCGCGTATGCCATTTTGCGCGCCGATGACGCAAAAAGCCCCGACTCCCAACGCATCGCTCGCCTCGATCCAATAATCATCATCGGTAAATCCAAACTGTTTCTTCGCGCTCTCCCAGCCGCAAAACGTCGCCAACGCCGTGCCCGCCGCGATCCACAAGTACTCCTGCTCCTCCATCCAAAACGCCCGCCGTCCTTGACCGAGCAAAATATCTCTCACCGTACCCCCGCCCACCGCGGTGATGGTGCCGACCGCGGTGCATCCGAACGCGTCCATCCCGCTCGCCGCCGCGAGCAGGCTCCCCGTCATCGCGAACGAGCTCGTGCCAAAGTAATCCGCCAACCGTAGCGCGCCTGGGACGGTGAAGTTCGGATAGCGAGGCATACCGTCTGGATGTACCGTAGGGGCGCCCGCCTGCGCATCCGCGGCGAACGAGCGCGCGTGCGCGCGCGTCCGCGGTCGTGTGTTCGCGAGCGATGACTTCACGCGTCCCGACGCGTCGAAAGATTTGCACGCGCCCGTGTTGAGCGACGCGCGCGCCGTGGACACCGCCGACGCGGAAGCAGATGACGCGAACGATGCGCGAGCGAATCCCGCGGACGCGAGGTCAGCGAGACGCTTGCGAGTGGACATGACGAGCGGCGCTGTGCGGGCGGGACGGGGCCAGCGCGAACGAACGACGCGAACGCGATCGGATTCGACAAGGCGAGATGCGCGCTATGGCGGTGAGTAAATCAATTCTAGCGAAATAAATGTCAACGGTCGTGCGCACGCAGCGGCGAGACTGTTTGCGTTCGAACGCGTCGCGAACGCGAGGCTCGTTTCACGCCTCGTCCACGTTGACGCCGAGCAAGGTCACCTTGAAGAACACGTCCGCTCCCGCGAAGGGGTGATTGGCGTCCAAAACAACTTTCTCGGCGTCCATCGCGCGCACCACCGCGGGTTGCCCGTTGACGAGAGTCACCGTCAATCCTTCGACCAAACCTCCCTTATCCGACCACTCGGCGCGCAAGCGCGCGATTTCCTCGTGATTCGCCGGCACGCTAAATAACAAGTTCGGATCGTAATCACCCCCGCTCGCGCTCACCACCGCACTATTTCCAACGTTCAGCTTCCGCACCGCCTCATCGAACGCCTTAAACAGCGGATTTCCCATGACGTCGCTCGCGCCGACCTCAAACGTCACCGCCTCCGTCGCCGCCGCGTCTTGCAAAACCTCCCCTTCCCCAGTCTCCACGCCGAACTGAATCTTCACGATGTCACCGGTCACGGGAAACCCTTCGCTCGCGTCCGCGCGCGCGTCTTCGTGCACGCTCATGCGCGTGGCGAAGCCCTTTTGACCTTTTCGCACGTCTTGGAGAATGGTGCCGATGAAATCGACGTCAGGCATCTCAAACGTCTCGTCCTCCGCGCTCGCGCGACGCCGCGCCGCGCGCCCGCGCGCCGACGCCGCGCGCATCGAGCGCTTCCCCGTCGTCGTCGCGCGCGGCGCCCGGACGCGCGCGGCGCTCGACGTCGTCGTCGCGAACATGCCGAGCGTCGAGCAGTGCGGCCTCGCGCGGCAGAGCGCGCCTCGCGGCGGCATGCCGTCGCGCGTGGCGCGCGTCATCGACGCGCTCGACGCGCTCGACGCCGACGTCGAGTTCACGCGCCCCGGGGACGTGGACGCCGCGCGGTTTTGCGACGTCATGGATGCCATGCTCGAAGTCATCGCCGCGCTCGGTTTCGCGTTCGAGCTCGCGAAGGCGGACGTATCGAAGAACGTGCGACGGATTCGAGACGTGGTTCGGGCGCGCGGCGAGGCGCGGGCGTCGCTGTTCGAGGCGATCGCGCGCGACCGCGAGGCGGGCGGACGGGTCTGGGTGCCGGCGCTCTGGTTGCGGCGGTTCGGCGGCTTCGTCGTGGGTTTGCTCGGGGAACTCACGCGAGACGCGAGCTTGGATCTCCGGACGTGCGGGGCGAGGTCGTACGAGCGCGCGCTGAAGCCGTATCACGGGTTCGCGTTGCGGGGGGTTTTCGCGGCGGCGTTGGCGATGCCGCCGAGCAGAGCGCAGTTCTGCGCTGTGGCTGGGAGCGAGGAGGAGATGCGCGCGTGTGTGGCGAAGTTTGCGCCCGTCATGGACGCGCTCGACGGATTCTTAACGGCGGAAGGGTTGAACGACCCGACTCCGGTGTAAAATATTTGCGCTCAAAGCGCGTTAGAGTAGAAGTGTATTTGAAGAGCGGAACGTTTGGTTCGATTGCAAGGATTTTAATCATCCATAGTGTTGTACATGGAGAAGTCTGGCATCGATGCCGATGATACCAGACCCTTCTTCATTTTTCGCATAGATGGCGGCGCGCGCAAGCCCTTGTCAAGGCCAAGCTCAGCGATTTTATCGCGTTCTTCTTCGGCTTCGCGTGCGTCGTCGTCGTCCGACTGGCCCGCGGCTTCTCGAATCTTTGATAAATCCGGCACAGAGCTAACCTTGACGAACTTGCCCTTGACTCGCGGGCGGTTGTCAGCGCATGCTTTGCGCGATTGATACCGAATCACCTTGTTGAAGTTTCGATTCTTCCTCTTTTCCTTCCATCGTTTCAATCGCTCGAGACGCGTCTGCGGCTGCGGTAACCCGGCGTACGTATCCGATCCCGAAGGTGGGCCTTCTGGAATCGAGCGTAACGCGTCAGCCATCGCAGAATGTCCATTCGCATCCCCTGCGCCGCTCGATGCGACCGTCTGATTGTCCCAATCGCTCTCGGGTTCGCGTTTGACAGCCACCGCGCTCAGCTTCCCCGCGAGAGATTCAAAACCCATATCGCTAGACTCAGGCGATGGCGAGCCGAACGCGCCGTACGATGGATTCAATTCTAAAAACCGCACCGCAGAATCGTCCAAAATTGGACCTAAAAAGCCGCTCGACGAGGCATACTCGCCGACCCGACGTAACGCCTCGATTTCGCTCTTCGACATCCCCACCGAGTCGCTATACTTGCTTCCCGATCGCTCCCCGTCGATTTCTCGCTTCACCACCCCATCCTTCGCCGCATCTTCATCATCGAGCGGGTCCCTCAAGAAGCTCTCCGGATCGATCCCATCAGCGTCAAGCTCGCCCAAATTCTCGTCCCAAAACGCTCCGTCCAACGTTTCCACCGGAAACGACGACGACGGCATCATGGGATTACTCAAATACTCATCGCATATCCCGATCACATCATCCGTCGTCACCTCAACGTCATCGCCGTCGCCGTACGCATCGCTCATCCGTCTCGAATCCGCATCCTCCGCGCCGTGCGCGCCGACCCCTCGCCCGTTCGTCCCGAGCGCCGTGCGCTCGTGCTTACTCGCGATCGCGTTCGCCGCGTGCACGCGCGCATCGCACGCATCGCACAGGTACGCCTGCGTCACCGTCGTTCGCACCACCGTCAGTCGTCGCGCGCGTCTTCGCGCGCGCTTTCGTCGCCGCGCGTCGTCCGAACGTCCCCGTTCGTCGTCGTCGTCTTATCCGAAGCGCCATCCTCTCCGACCGCGCCTCGCCGCCGCGCGTCGCGCGCGCGCGTCCCGCGCGTCGTCGACGCGTCGCGAGCGCGTCGTCTCCCGGTCACCGCGCGCGCCGTCGCGCGCACCTCGTCCTGCGCGCAGTACCAACTCGCCGCGCGCCGCGCGCCTTCGGGACACGATTCGCACGCGGCGCCCGTCGCGTCGCGCGTCGCGTCCTCGGCGCGCGCGCGATCGGACGCGCTCGCGCGCGCGTCGCTCGGCGCCATGCGTCGCGCGAGCGCCGTGCGCGCGCGTGTGCGCGGCGCGCGCGGCGCTCGCGCGCGTAACGACTCGAGACCCGGGAGTCGGGCATCGGCGCGCGGTCCGACCGACCGCCGAGCCGAGTCATCAACTCAATCCATCGCGGCGAACCAGGATGCGCCGCCTGCACTCGTCGCCGCGCGCGCCGACGCCGACGAAGCGTAGCGAACGTCGTGAACGTCGTTAACGTCGCGCTCCGCGCCCCCGCGCGCCGTCGTCGCGGCCCCGGTTCGACGTCGCGACGCGCGACGCGCGCGAACAGTTGACGTTTAAGAAAAAGTCGCGCTTTGGCGGCGATGCGCGCCCGGTTCGCGCGCGGCGCGTCGATGTCGGCGCTTCTGCTCGCGCTGTGCGCTTTGGCGTCGCTCTTAGGCGTCGCTCGGGGCGGTGGTTCGCCGTCGCCGTCCCCCGTGCACTGTTCGGCGAGGTGGATCGACGTCAACAGAGGGGGCTGCCCAAGCTGCGGACCAGGCACGTATAGTAAGCGATACCATATCGATCGCGATCCCGCGTACGATGGACGACGGTGTCCTCATGTCAACGGGCATGTGTCTTATGGACATGATTGCGAGGCACCGCCATGTCCGCCGCCGCCATCGCCGCCGCCGCCGTCGCCACCGCCGCCGCCGCCGCCGGGACAGTTTGTTCCCGTGCAGGTATCCATCAACGATCCCGTGCCGAGAGTGTCAGATGCGTACGACTTTCACATTCTCACCTCACATCCTTCGTGCGATTCACAAAACGATTGTTTTGAGAGTTACATCGAGACGGACGTGAGCGAGCATCACGTCGGACTCAGGTGCGACGTCACCGTGCAAAAAAAGGACCAAGATTGTGCGACATTCGGTCGTCACATGCCTTGCAGGCTGTGGAATGACTTTTATCCAACAACTTTAACCCTCACGGATGAGCATGGTCACATCGTCGAAGGCGATTACGTCATTGAGTATGAATGCTACTTTGAACTCGCAAACGGCGAGCTCGTACCTGAGCCGACCAAGGTGAAGAAGACGCTGCACGAGTTCAGCGTATCCAAAGGGTGCGATTTGAAAATGAATTTGAATCGAGATTCCAAAGCAGAGCTCGCGGCGTATCTCCTCAGTGGCGCCAATGAATTCAATATCGCTGACTGCTCGAGTTTGAAGAGTATTTACGCCGCGAAGGAGGCCGTGTTCCGTATTTTCGATTCAAACCCGTCAGATGGCCGACTCGATCACGAAGAAATCCTCATCGGTGTTGAGGCACACAGCATGGATACACAGATAGTGAATCATTGGAAGGACATCGTCGACGCTGAGGGTGGCGATGGACTGTTCCTCACACTTTCGAACTTCATGTCGGCAGACATCGCGCCTCGCGGTTGTCAATCCGGCGCCGGTGACGTCGTGACGTTCACGGAGGCGACGTATCCAACGAGTGATCCTGGACGTGAAACGGGATCCAGGCAATGCGGAGAGATGGCGGGATCTATGAAGACCACGTGGTCGTTTCCTCGATCAATGCAACTCGGCGATTGGTCGTGCGTATACATCGACGGGCTTTTGTACAGTCAATTGCTCGCCCAAACGAGCCGAAACGCCGTATCGATGCAGAACAGCGTGACAGATATTCGCCCTGTCATTGGCTCTTTTCATGATGCAGAGCAATCTCTCGCTGCGCATTTCACGTTCGCAGGCGTGTCAAACGCAAGGCTGATTTCTTCAGAATCGCCGCGGGCGGATGGCCAAGAAGTGGTTCCAACCCTCTCCATCGATGATACGTATACAGGTAGTCTGCGAGTCTTCACGGCTTCTCAACACGGTAAACACGGGGCGTGCCTGAACAGCTGCCAAGGTTGTACCTTCCATTCGTACAAGTACATTGGGGAACCGTTCAAGAATGATTTTGCCGTGTCGATGCAAATATTCATTCCTAAACAGCTTTCGAGCAATTCGGAACCTCTCATGAGCTTCACTTCAGATGCATCTGGTAGTATGCAGCACAGCATCAAGTTACGATTGGGCACGGCACTCTCGAAGTTTTCACTTCAATTTATACATGAAAAAGTAAACAGCGTGACGGGTCATCGAGATGAGCTATCAGCACCCATTCCTCTGGGTGCGTTTGGACGCTGGACGTCAATTGGATTTTCTTTCAACCCAAAAGATGGTCTCACGTTGTACAGGTTCAGCGTTGAGGGAGGTGGGGTAACACGCGAAATCAAGGTGCCGAGCAATAACGATGAGTGGAAATCGAGACTGCGAGACACGTTGCATTTGATGCACCGTCGTGAATTTTTCAAAGAGAACCGAATAAAATACGACGATCTTCGCGTGTACACTGGCCGAGTAAAGAACAACACATTCATAGACGCGTATGAGTGCGACGCGTTGGGTGCTCAGTGTGCACCTCGAGCACACGCAACGCCAAACTCACGTCGCGTCGTATGTGTCATGCTGGATGTCCACGACAGTAGTGGAGGAGACGCCCGTGCGCCGTATTCCTGCACCGGTGCCCTGTACTACGACGGCGGCGCCATTGAAGTGCGCGCGAAAATGGATCTCACTGGAGTCGCATTCGAATTCCGCGACACGGCTTGGCACGAATCATCTTTTGAAATTTTGCGACGCACGCACGATCCAAGTGGCGATAACGCGTTTGATACAGTCGTACTCGTTGACGGTGGTTTGAACGGCTGTGCGTCGATGTTTTCGTCGATTATGTATCTCGACCGAGAGGCTGGTCAGCAGCCCAACTCTCGCTGGCAGTACAAGATCAAAACAAAGACGGACGATGTCGATGTAAGCTTTTTGTCGCTCACTACTCATTTTAAAACGCCTTGGATTGGTCAAATTGTGGGCGAAGTGATGGCCGGTAAGTCGGTTGTTCCTGTTGGCGAAGTCCGCATTTGCGCAGACTTCGTGAAGCCCAACGGTACTTTTCTGATGTATCGCAGTCACAATCACTCTAATCTGGCTTTGCACATGCCCGTCGTTCACACATCTAATCTCACTATCTCAGCAGAACAACAGGCGCATCGAGCTACGGACGGCTTACACTTGAAGCCTGACTCGATTCGTGTCGCAAGAGGACAGTATTTGCGCGTCAACCTCGACTATTGGAGCGCAATACAAGAGGTCGAAGTGTGCACCGCAACCGGAGAGAACAATTTCAGAACTTTCGTGCGGGAGTTCGATCCGGGATACTCTGTGAATCACGGTCACGAGTGCAAATTACGAGAAACTAACGCAACCCAAACTTTCAGCGCATCGCGCGTGACTTGCTTCTTCTTCACCTGTCGGGGCTCAAAGCTTACGACATTGCATGGTCAGTTCGTAACCGCAGCCGTCGAAGAAGGCGACGACGTGAGAATGACGCAAATTCGTGTTGTTGGTCAGCGTGGCAGATGCACGTTCACGGCGATAAGTGATGACGATGGGCGCTATGCAATCGATGTACTCGATCGCTCCGGGAATGTCCCCGTCAAGGCGAATATGCTCATCGGCGCGTATAAGGAAGAAGTTTTTGGTGAAGAATTCGAAGTTCCCCTCCTGGATACGAGCGATTCAGATGGCGATGATGATTCGCTAAACGTTCCGACGCGAGTGTTACTCGTACTTCGTCGAAAGAACAGTTCGCTTGCGGCGCGTCTCGGGCATGAAGTCCCGGATTACAGCAGCTCCTACTACGACGGCGAAACGCATCAGTATCTGGATCAACATGGATATAGTCCACCGTATGGCAGCTCCAACTACGACGGCGAAACGCATCAGTATCCGGATCAACATGGATACAGTCCACCGTTCGGCAACACGCCATATGTGCACACTATTTACGATAACGCCTACGATTCGGGCGTTCCTGCAGCCAAAGTAGAGTTCCAAAGTTTGACGAATTTACGTCTGGAAAACACAACTCTTATGAAGAAAGATGGAGTTGCTGATGGTTGGAATGCAGGGGGGTCCTCGAATCAGTCAATGTTTAATGTCACGGGTCGTTTTACTGGAATGGACGCGGTTGAGGGTATCAGGGTCGAATGCTCCTGCGATGATGGCGAATATGTCGTTGGTTTGAGCTACGCAGAGCACATAGCTAACTTTTCCAAAGCAGCGACCGAATTTGCCATTCACTGTCGTGGTAAAGGCTATGAGCCAGCCATCATTTCAGGTGGTCGCTCTTACGCAAATTCAAATAACTATCGGATGGCCATGGAGACGAGACCATCGCATCACATGACGGATCTATACGATGTGTACCAGTCAACTGACATCACATCTTCGCCACCCATCTCCACGGCGAATGATTTCTCATATGCAGCAGCGCAGAGGCGACTACTGGCTCCAACGAGTTCGTACCCTGCAAGAAGCCCGACGTCAAACGAGTATCCAACGACGAGCCCGACGCCAAGCAGTCAATTATTGAACTCTTATCCTCAGTCGTATGATGCGCAAACGAATGAGTATCCTCAGTCGTATGATGCGACGACGTCTACTTATTTTCCACCCTACCACATCGATGACTATCTCGATCGAGGCTATCGTTCAAACATGTGTATGAAGAAGACATTCACCATTAAACTTACACGCAGTGGGCGTGTTTTGTTTTATGAAACGCAAGGCCATTGGCTGTACGATCATCCGGTGCAGCATGAAAATTTTCACCATACTCAGACGTGGCAAACTGGTGGACAGTCGCCGCCGTACGGCTACACGGAGCAAACGCCACCGTACGGCGACGCGGAGCAAACGCCGCCGTACTCTGCGCGCGAAAAGTCTTCCCTGGGCGCACATGCCGACGTTTCGCACACGGGCCAAGCTTTGCATGAGTACCATGAACCTGCTCAACTCATAGTACCGGTCGCGTACGCAGAAAGAGCACACAGCCCCTTGTTTGTGCGAATGGTGGTAATTTCACAAAATGTGACGCTGAGCGACGCCGACATACGTTGGATAGTGCCGACTCCCTCACCGCCGCCATCACCACCACCATCACCACCGCCACCGTCACCACCGCCATCACCACCACCACCGCCGCCGCCGCCGTCCCCGCCGCCGCCGCCGCCTTCACCGCCGCCGTCGCCGCCGTCGCCACCGCCGTCGCCGCCGTCGCCGCCGCCGCCGCCCCCTGCGAAAGCTATCAGAGGTAACAGCGTCGATTGGACGGTGAAGAAGAACGTCGATAGTACCTCATCGGGGGGAGTTTTCTTGGTCGGATGGAATTCGAGGGGTGCTGCAGTGAGCGCGCGGGCGATCCATTCGTCCTCAAATGTCACTCGAGGGATATCTGCAACTTTGGAACGTGGGCCTTATTCAATGGGTCACACTTGCGTAGGTCTGACGAGCTCTGCGGATCGCGAGACGGTTGATAGTTCTAACATCGATTTCGCCATGTGTTGCGAATGGGGTTATCTTGGTGTTTTTGAAAAGGGATCGCGCAAATGGCGTGCTAGTGGAAACTTGCAGGATAGTTGTTCACAAACGGACACGCTACAAATCGTCGTGAACGATGGGGATGGCGCGATCGAGTACTTCAAGAATCGGCGTCGCGTGTATACCAGTCAACGGACACCTCAGTATCCGCTTCACGCAGACGCTGAAGTCTATTTCGGAAGACTGGGTGAAGTTGTTTGGATTGAACGAATTCCATCACCGCCTCCTTCTCCTCCTCCACCGCCTTCACCGCCGCCGCCACCATCACCGCCCCCGCCGCCCCCGCCTTCACCGCCGCCATTGCATCAGTTTACATCCGCGGATGTAGATCCACGCATCAACACGGCCGCGGCTATTCCGCACATCACACGCGAGGAGTTCGAGGATTTCATCGAAAATATAACAGGCTTCCCTAATTTGGGACACGCCATCGTGATGGATGAAATCTGGCAGTATATCGACGACGACGGGGACGGTGTTTTGAGTGAGATTGAGTTCCAGCACGCGTCTTACAAAATGCACACTCACGAGCTGTACGTTGATCCCATCATCGTCTACCCCAGCCGCTCGATAAAACATCGCTACGGCTTCAAGGTTTCCAAATCAGTCAGGAGTGATTCTAGTGCCTGCGTGGGTGACGCCGTATCTTACGACGGTCCCTCTGCGTCGCTTGGTTCGTGCGAATTGACTTCGGAGAAGGAGCCTGTAGAGATTACATTATGGGGAAATGGTTTTGCTGGCACACCGTCGACGACCACTATTTACAGCTTGGGAGCTTCCAAGAATGGAGACACTACGTACATCGCGAGCGCGCGCGTTTCTGTCGGCACCTGGTTCACGTACAACGTGTGTGCGGTGATAAAGTTTCGCGTGATAAAGAAAGATGGTCAGTGCTCGATCGTCGTTGACCAAGTTCATAAGATGTGGCCAAGCCTGGTGTCTTCGAAATGTGGCATCACGCCACCCATCTATGACAGATGGAGCCGCTACATGGTTGCATCCGTTGCGACGTCGGCGACGAACGGCTTTGCTGGCATGAAATCTTCTATGTTCAAGAGCTGCGCGGCGAGTTGTGAGAATGCGATTCTACTTCGACACAATAAAACTGTGCCGTACAATACATCTGAGTGGCGAAATTATTACGAGTCTCTAGTAAAACGAGACATGGAGCCGACTACTCACGTCGACTGCTCTCACCGAGAAGACATGGTTGTGCTCGGCAGAGAAGAGGACACGCTCGCCATGCCCATGGTGCTCTCATCCATGGCTAGGAAGCAATGGCTTCTTGACCTCGATTCGGCGCGGCGAAAGCAGAGTACCAGTGAGAATGTCACCAAATTGCTCGGCACCATGCACTCCAATTTTGCCATCAGTTCAGATTTATGGCTGCCGGATATTGTACACGTGTTTGACAAAATTCCAAAGCCTGAAAATGCTTCTTCGGGTCCATCCAAGGAGGATGAAATTCACGTGGTGGATAACGATCTCGGGAATTCTTTCTCAAACTTTGCGCGTATAGAAGTAAACCGACTCCAACTTGAACACAAGCGCATTGGAGAAAAAACATTTACAGATGACACCGCCGCTGTGGTCAAAGGCGCTATTCTTTTCCCACAGCATCTCACGGGCGGCAGTCCAAACTGTGGATTGTTTGAAGCCATGATTCGTGTTTACGACGTGGAAGAAGACGGCGAGCCAGATGTATACTTGACTGAAGAAGATGGCTCGTTCGAGATGGCTTTAACGCGTGGAAAGACCTTCAGAATTGAAGCCTTTTATGAAGGACACACCATTTGCTACGCCGGAAGTCAGCCTCAAGACGCGACGTCACCCAATGGCTATCATTTCGAAGGAGGACAGCAGGCGTGTGTCAAGACGACCCACACGCTCGCTCGTGTCGGCGATGGCAACTCTTTATACTTTACAGATATTACGCGCGGAAATATTGACCTTGGTTTGTATGCAGGAGAATGCGAAGAAAGGTACAGGGGCGAAGATGTCAAGTTTAGGGTAACGCCCGTCAACGGCTGTCATAAACCCGTCATCGTTTCCGAAACCGACATCAACGCGCGATGGCGCAGACTTCTGGTTGAGGATATCCTACCGGAAGGCCAGCAGGTTGGCGACAACGCCCGCGTGTGGAAATTCGCGGCGATGGATTACTCCATCACGCTAGCGAGTGGTTCCGACATCAGTAGAGTTACCGAAAAAGCGTGTCCAGACGAGGCATGCCCAGATTACTGGGATGGATGTCAAGTCGAGCCAGACGACATGCGTCAATTTTTCCGCAATCGAAACTCACTCGAAAGACTTGCGCTGATGAGAGATGAATTTGCGTGGAATTCCATCAGGTACAAGTATCACGGATATATCTGCGCACAAATAATGGACATTCCTCGAATCAAGACTGATAACGAGCTCACACAAGAGACTTGCGTAGGCAACTCAACTTCCGGAATGTTGACAGAGAAGCATTTACTGGGTTCGTCTGATCACGACACAATCAGCGTCGCCGCTGACAAATCGTTGAGGGTGAAGGTGTTTGAACTTCACGATCTCGCACCGAATGACGCAGACGCCCGATTGGCGGAATGCAGAAAGTTTCCAAATACGCAAAGTCGCACGGGAAACACGAAATTTTCCGTTCGACAGACTGTCACAAATGAAGAAGATAACGTGTGTCATCCAAATCGCGGGGGTGGGCCCCTGTGCGATTTTGAAGTTAATATATCAACGGCTGACGTCGGCAAACTCATCTTTCCGACGGAAGAAGATACGGATCAGGAAACTACCCAAATGGTCATTGCCGCGGGGTATCCAAACCTTGCAAACCCGTATCGACGAGAAGTCACGATCACTGTGACACGCGACGATACACCCTTGGACGGTGGTCTTGGGCGATCGCTGCAAGCAACGATGACGCGAGTACTTATCCCATTGGGCTCCAAGCCACGAGGAGGATTTGACACGGGAGATGACACCTTGTGGGCGACAGTGCCTATTGATGGATTGGTATACACAGTGGTGCACGATCCGCCAGGTGGTAATTCTGTAGCCGAGCTGCAATCTGGATCTGAGATTACGATTCAGTGGGAAATCGCTTCAGCTCGCTCTGTGAAAGTTGGCAGATCGATCGAGCTCAACCTCGGTTTCGCAGGTAAAACTACGTTTGATCTAGGCTTTAACGCCGGTTACACCGCAGAGGCTGCTACAAAATCGAGCGTTCTCACGTTGGAGACGGAGAAAGATTTCGGACACAAAGAATCTGGTCCACACTTCACCGCGAAGGCGACGTCCGAAGAAGTGTGGGAGACGACGGTTACGATGGATCGACACATCCGGAGCAGCGACGATGAAGGCACACCTGGACGTCCGGGCGACGTCATTTTAGGAGGTGGTATCGAACTCGTGTACAAGGTATCAGATACGCTCGACGTAGGTACTGCTGACGACTGCTTAACTACGGGTGTTGGTATAACCTGGTTACCGCGTCGACCAACCTCTTACGTGTTCAACGTCTTTTCCATCGAGTCTCAAGTGCTGCCGAATCTCTACTTTCTGTATACTGTCGCCAAGTCTGGCGAAAATACGGCGAAGACACCGTCAGATAGAATCGTCAAGGATGGATCGGGTATGCGATATGAGTGCGCGTCATCACCGTGCTCGAACTCAGAAATGAATCAACATTGGGCAAGCTACATACTGAGACGAATCCATACGTGGAAGCGAACGTTGCTTTGGTCCTCGCCCGAAGTTTACTGGATGCCAAAGGGTGCGAGTTATGAAAAGAACTACAAAGCATACGATCGCATCAATGAACCGTACATCGATTCACGTTCCCTCTTTGAACGGCGCATGTCATCCGCGTTGGCAAAGCGTGATTCCAAGCGTGATCCATCGATTCTGAGGGTTGCATTCGAGCTGAGTAAAATGTGGTACGAGCAATCCCTCCTCAGTGTGGGTGACAGAGGCATGCTTCGTTCGAAACCTCACATCCCTGCTTTATTTCTCACTGCAGGACTGGAAATTCCGAGACTAGCACCATTTCTCGAAAATTCACGAGCAGCGTCTTTTGCTTCGATCGCGTACCCACGTTCGTCAAAGGGTGCGTGGTCATTCGATGAAGTGGTAAATGACCAAACAAACATCGGAATGTACTCTTTTGGGATGAACGAAGTCGCCGCTCGTGACCTCGATGCGCAGGTCAAGAAGTGCGACGGTGTACTGTGCGAGACCAGTGGAGAATTCGACGCCGCACCACATGACGTGTTGTACAGAGGATCACTGAACGCCATGGGTGAGACCGGCGACCTTCGCGCCACGGACCCTTCGCGCTTAATGGCGTCTCTTACTGGGACTCCTGGTCCAACCGGAATGCTTCAAAAGGATGCCGTCGCGAGCGGCGGAGAAGAGGAGACGATATACTTAACTTTTGGTGGTGGTGGACATGCGTTGGAATTCTCTTTCAGCGCAAAGGAGTCCATCAACCGCGATGCATTCGCGTACTCGCTTGACTTTGATGCAAGCGCCGAAAACACAAACAACATGAAGTTCTCGGGCTCACCAATACCCACCATCGAGTTTAATCGAGCGACAGACATCGCCAGAACGCTGTCCACGGATCGTATCTTTGCGTGGAACAAGTACGGAACGATGACGACGGTGTATTCTCTCGCGGATCCAGATTATGGCGATAAATTTGTTCTGAAAGTCGGAAGCGATGCGCGATTCGGCACACCGCTCTTCATGACAATGGGTGGTAGATCCATGTGTCCCGGCGAATTGACGACGATGTGGCGCGAATCGGGAAATATCATTGAAAGCGCTCGTTCGTTATCCTTTGGTACGCTCCCGCTGAACCCAGGAGAGCGCGCTGTTCACGAAATAACTATTCAGAATGAATCTCCATACAGAGAAGCCCGACCGCTGTATTTACGTATCGTTGATGGACACTCAGAGTCGTTGCGATCGCTGGTGCGCGCAGCGCTGAACATCATCAAGGATGATGAATCAGCTTCGGCACAAGATGTAGCCAGAGTTGTCACGAACACTGCTGCAAACTCAGTAGCTTCGGCATCCCCGTCCATGGCCACTGTCATAGAGAAAGTTGAAGAGGCAGCTGGTAGCGGCGACGCGACTGCCCTGAGTGTTATGCAAGTCGTCGTCGCCGAAGTCGAGAGCGTCAGTAAATCGGCTATGACGCCGTTACAGGATGTAGAGATTACCGTGAACGGCAAGAAGGTGGTACCTATCGCTGAGTGGCTTCCTTTGAAGCATGTCATCGGCGATGCTCTTGAATCACAACGGACCGTTCACAAGACTGTGTTCAACTTGGGTTTCAAGCCAACGGAAACCTCGCATCCTATCATTGAACACATTCAAGTTGAAATTGGATCTCTGTGCGAAATGCAAATCTCATATGATGGAGCTGGTCTGTATCGCGATCCAATCGCCGTCAAGGCTCAACTTGAAAAGATGCGGTGGGAATCCAAGTGTCCGAGCGTGACGTTTTCCAAGTCCACCGTCATTGACAGTGAAATCACGCGCGCAAACGCGACTGCGCCGCCGCTTCGTTTGGTGGTGGTCAATCCCGATTCTGGAAACTTGTGGGATAGCGCCAGTAGACTCGAAAAGGTTGTCGTACAGTACAGACCGCTTTCGGGTGGCGAATGGATTACTGCGAAGGAGGATCATGTGGAGTACAAAGACGACTCGTACAAGAAAAATCTCATCTGCCCACATTCTCGAACGAGCGGATGCACGTGGGACTGGGATTTGAACAACAAATACGACAAGTTACTCAGCGGATACAAGGACGGTGCGTACGAGGTTCGCGTTAAAAACTTTTGCTCGGGCGGTGACGCTTTCGCCGCGACCGAGGTGCACGAGTACGTCGGCGATAAGACGCTATTACTCTTCACGGATACGAAAAACCCGCTCGTCGAGCAGCACGTGTCGTCACCCGCGGCGCGCACCGTCACCATCGTGTACGCGGAGGAAATCGATTGCGCAGATCCACCGACCTTCGAAGTGGCGCAAACTCACGACGAATCCTGCGTCGCCGTCGCGGGCGATGGCACAGTCAGCGCGGCTATCATTCGTGAGTCTTACGAGCAAACGTGCCTCAACACCGGCGTTCAAGGAAAGTGGATGATGCAATATCCCAACAATGAGGATGCTCCGAATCCTGGATTGTACAGAGTCACCGTCAGAGACATACGTGACAAAGCCGGTAACCCTTTCGTCGGCGATTTGACGATAAACTACGTCGTGGGTGACGTCGTCGATGACTGTGACATTTTGAAAGCATCCAAAGATGACCTCACCCCGCTCATCGGTTTGGGAAATTTCGCCGATGTTCAAGGCAATACCATCTGGGGGGTGTACTCTAAAAATATCGACTGTCGCTCGCAGCGAGTCACCATCACGAAGAGTTTTGATCAATCGTGCCGATCCACGAGCACAGAAATTGGCACAACCAACTTCACGCTTGCGTGCGTGAACGTCGGCGGAACGGGACAATGGATCATGAAATATCCTGAAGATCTGGAATCTGGAGTTTACACCGTGCGAGTTCAAGGCGTGAAAGATCGCACTGGTCACGAAGCGTCTTCTTTCATTCGCAAGTTTACAACGCTTCATAACTCGGATGGAACGTTGAACGAATGCGACGACGCGTCCGCCTCTTTTGCCATCGGACTTGGGCGGATGCGTCGTCGACGTCTCGCTCCGAGCGCGTCCGCGACAAAGACGTCCACAAACTTGATTCTGTCCGATCTCGCCATCGTCGTGTTCGCTATCTGCGCGCTCGTGATGATCATCAAGAAAAGAATCGCGCTGCCCGCGGATGAGAGTGAGCTGCGCGAACGCGAAGCCTTCGACAAGGTGGACATTCCGCGCTATGGTTCATCTTTGTGATTCCACCGCGCGAATTGACCGTCGGCGACAAAGTCGAGAAACCGACGAACCTACGTCGCCGTCACTTTTTGACAATTTTGATTTACTCCTTTTCTCTATGTTCGAGTCGCCGCCGTTCGACCTCGCGTCTCGCCTCCTTCGCGCGCCGTCGCCCCGGGAGTCACCGCCGTCGTTTGGCGAAATCTCGCGCCGTCGAGCGTTTTGAGCGTTTTTCGCCGCGCGCGACCGCCGCGACCGCCGCGCCCTCGGCCGCGCGAGCGCGCGACGCGCGGCGAGGGCGACATGGCGGCGACGCGCGAGGACGACGGCGACGTTGAGGCGCGGCTGCGCGCGCGCTGGGCGGCGGACGGACGCAAAAACCCCGACGTCGAGGACGCGCTGCGGCGCGTGGGGATCGCGAAGGCGCGCGAGCGACGGTGCGTCCGCGCCGCGCGGGCGACGACGACGACGGCGACGAGCGATGCGCGAACGACACTAACGCTCGTTTATGCGACGCAGGGCGATGATGGCGCGAGCAAAGAATGTGGAGTTGCGCTCGAGCGAGGACGTCGGCGCGGCGAAGACGTACGAGGAGGCGGCGCCGCGCGCGGACACGCCGCCCAAGCGCGAACGGAGCGTGGAGGCGGCGAGTGAGTCGGCGGCGGACGAAGAGGCAACGCGTAAAGAAGCGATGCTCATCGAAACGTTCGATTCATCGCGGGCACCGAGGGGCCGAGGCGAAGGCGTCGCGGGGTCTCGTCGAGCGACGCCGAACGCGTCGATTGACGAACGCGCGCCAGGCGCGGGATTGCGGCTGAAAGGGAACGAAGCGATGAAGTGCGGCGATTTTGCACTCGCACAGGCGTTATACGGCGAAGCGCTGGATGCCGCGCGAGAAGAGGATGCGCATCTTCGAGCGGTGGTGTTTTGTAATCGCGCGTTGGCGTTTCACAAGATGAACGAATACGATGCCGCGTTGTGCGACGCCAAGTGCGCGGAAGAGCTCGCGCCGACTTGGAGTAAACCCAAGCATAGACTCGCTGAGGCGTGTTTACGCCTGGGGTCGTACACTCTCGCCGTCACATACGCGCGTCTGGGCGAAAAACTCCAGTTCGAGGAGGGCGATTTCAGCAAATCGTTTCGCGACGTGCTGGACGAAATCGCGATTTGCGCCGCGGAGGACGGGTCCGTCGCCGGGTTTGACGGCAAATTAATTTACGTCCGAAGCGCGGGCGAAGACGCATGGCTCGGACGAGAGGCGCCTTTGAACGCGGCTTTCGATGAGCTAGAAGGCGAAGTCGCGGATCCTATGTTTGGTGGCGGCTCGGCGAAGGACGCGAATTCGATGAAACCCGTGCACGCGAGGTCACTTCCGGAGGCAATTTCTAAAGCAAACGACGGTGACCGCATACTCTTACTGCGTGGCGTTCACAACGGGCTCGGAACCGTGGTTGAGATTGACAAGCGCGTGCTCATACGAGGCGAAGGCGCGCTTCGAGACACGACGTGCGATTGCCGAAACAACGCGGCGTTATTTCGCATCAAGCGTCCGTGCGTGATTCAAAATCTCGACATCGATTTCACAGGGTTTAGCGAGGCGATTCGCATCAAGGGAGATTCGCGCGTGAACGCGTTGATCGAGAATTGCGTGATCAGATCGAGCGGCGGCGACTGCGTTGCGGTCGGTGGCAAATCTGCGCCGACATTTCGCAACTGCTCAATCACGGGAAAATTGAGCGGCGTTCGCTCGTACGCCCAAGCAACGCCGACGTTTATCGATTGCAACATCACGCGCTCGGGATTACAGGGCGTGCTCGCCATGAAGGAATCACGAGTCATCATGCACGGCTGCGCGGTGCAAAACAACGAAGAAGACGGCGTCGTCGTCATGGAACAGTCCAACGTGGTGATGAGCAAATGCGTCGTACAAGACAACAAAGGCCCGGGCGTGGACGTTTCGAATACGGCAAAGGTTGTCGTGAACGATTGCGACATCGACGCCAATGTCGGCGGACTGTGGCTGTGGGACCATTCGTGCGCGCACGTCGCCGCGTCCAGCGTGAACGGGGGCAAATCTCACGCCGTGCTCGTCGACGTCAACGCTCGCGCGAATTGTCGCAGAACCAAAATCATCGGCGTCGTGCACGCGTCGGAGACGGGCGCGCGGGGCGTTCGGGGCGAAGGCACCGTCGTCGAGACGTTGGAAACGCCCACGTCGCTTCCCCAAGAAGCCAAAGGCGCGTTCAAGCACGACCCGTGCGGCTTTTCACGAAAACAATAATCTCACATTCCTCCGCAATCCATCGCCCGCGTTCGCGCGCGCCGCCTATTCGTCCCCGAAATCGAACCCGCCGCTCTCGACGAGTCGCGCTTCGTCGTCCGTCGCCGTCGCCGTCGTCGCCGTCGTCCCCGCGTCGACGTCGATCCTCGCGCGACGTCGTTCGCGCGTCGCGTCTCCCTCCTCTCGCGCGCGCGTCCGCCTCCGCGCGTCGTCCTCGCGAATCGCGCGCTTCGCCTCCGCGGTTCTCGCCCTCGCCTTCGCGTTCGCGTCGTCGCGTTCTCGCCGCGCGTCGTCTCGCGCCCTCTCGTTCGCCCTCGCGCTTTCGATCGCCCTCGCGCACGTCTCCGCGAGTCCTTCCCCTCCCGCCCGTCGCGTCCTCGCCGATTCCTCCCCCCCGTACGCGCGCGCCGCGCCGTCGCCCGCGCGTCCGCGCGACCACGCCGTGGCCGTCGGTTCGCCGTCGCGCGCGGTCGGCATCGTCGCGCCGCGAAACCCGTGTCGCGCGAGCGCCTCCATCGACACCGCCGCGCGTCGCGCCGTCGCGCCTTTCGTCGTTTTTTCTTCCCCGTCGTCGTCGTCGTCGTCGTCGTCGTCGCTCGACGTCGCGCCGAGCGCGTCCATGAATTTCGCCGGCATGCGCGCGGCGACCGACCGCGACCGCGCGACTGCGTTTGCAGTCCCGATACACATTTCGCGAATCGTCGCGTTCACGCGATGCGTTACATACGG
>Ga0206682_10001149_pt1 | contig 26389 bp, 19 predicted proteins | sample M240m12015metaG_FD_155444 | JGI IMG/M metagenome (GOLD analysis project Ga0206682, IMG submission 155444) | Ammonia-oxidizing marine archaeal communities from Monterey Bay, California, United States - M2 40m 12015 | ecosystem: Environmental > Aquatic > Marine > Intertidal zone | place: USA...
CTCCAATACCATCATCGTCAGCATCACCATCTCCTTTGAAAGTATGGTGGAGATGTAAATAATGTCCAATTTCATGAACTACAGTTGAGTTGTCTCTTGGTGCATTGAGATTAAATGAAGACTGAGCACTCGTAGGGTCAAAACCAAAAACAGTAGCCATCATTACAGAACCTTCCATTGCAGAACCAGTAAAAAAATTGGCATATCCTTGGATTCCATATCCTCCATTGTTATTTTCTATTTCGCTAACTATCCAAATATTAAAATATTCAGTTTCAGGCCATCTACTTAAGTCTTTTAAAATAGTTTCATCTGCTTCTCCTCCATCACCATAATAATCAACACCTCCAGTGGAATAATTCGGAACGGAACTAGCATTTATCCTATTTATTCCAGAGTGAGCTGAGCAGTTTGGGTCTTGCTGTGCAAGAGCAAATTCTATTTCAAAATCTACAGGACTTCCAGCTGTTTGGCCACGATACACATCATTTAAATTGTTGATAGCACTTTGGATTTGAGCATCCGAAATATTAGTGCCAACACCAAGTTGTTCTCCCAAATGTAGAACATGAACAACTACAGGAATAGTATATATATCATTTGACGATCTTGTTCTTGGTGTACTTAAGTAAGTAGCTACTTGTTGCTCAGAAAATTGAATTAATTTTTCATAGCTTGTATCTTGCATTAAAATATCATGCTTGTGATCGAAGCCACAAGAATGAAGTGTTGCATTTGATCCTTTTCCACCATTTAAGTATTGAGCACATGTTGAACTAAATGTAATTAGCACAATATTTAATGTCAATATGTAATTGGAAATTCTGCTCAAAATCTGTTTCTCAAAATAGCTAAATAAATCATTAGTCTATAAATATACTACAACAGAAAAAATATGTTACTATTTTTATGTGTTTTTTAGCTAAATATTGATGAATACAAGAATTTTAATGATTAAGTGCATGAAATTTTGGATAATAATTTTATGAATTATTTTAAAACTTAGACTTCAAAAGGGTTTAGTAAAACACTATTTAATTTCATTTAAAAAGCAGCTTAATTTATTAAATTGAAACTAATTAATTTTTTGGATTATAATTGCACAACAAAACTATAAATAGTGTTTTTTAATTTTATAAGATTCCACGCATTATTTCCAATAATTAAGTTTATTGATATAATAATTCACTACTCAAATTATCAGTTTATATACAAGATTAAAATTCATCATTTACTGTAAATTATTATATCCCTCACAACTACTCAATGTATTTAGACTATGATCCCAAATAATAAACATATTAAAAAAAATGAATTTTTTTGTTTTCCATACAATTTGATTATTAAAAAGTTAGACCAAAAATTATTAAAAAGTAAATATTGAATTCTACTTCACATAATAAACCCAAAAGAATTGGTTAAATTTAGTACTTTGAATGAAAATTTTTATTAAAATACGATTTGTAGGACTGTTTTTGGGCTTGTTATATTCCCAATTTTTTGGGCAAACTCCTATGTTTTCCAACCCCGTTATTAAGGGTGGATATCCAGATCCTTCCATCTGTAGAGCTGGTGAAGATTACTACATAGTCAACTCTTCTTTTGAGTATTTTCCAGGAATTCCTATACACCATAGCAAAGATTTAGCAAACTGGACACTAATTGGCCACGGACTACACAAAAAAGAACAATGTACAGGTAGAATGAATTTGGTAGACGTACAGTCTAACGGAGGGATTCACGCCCCTACTATTCGCTACCACAATGGAAAGTTTTTCATTATTACTACCAATGTATACCAGCCTAAAAAAGATGAACCAGCTCAAATGATTAACTTCATTATCACAGCTTCTAACGTAGAAGGACCTTGGTCCAACCCCATTATTGTGGAAGGTGCACCAGGGATAGACCCCCATATTTTCTTTGACGATGACGGTAAGATCTACTACATTGGAAATCATATCCCTAAAAATCCAAACTTCCAAGGAGAAGGAGAAATATGGATTCAAGAATTAGACTCTACTACTTTTCAACTAATTGGAGAAAGACATTTTTTGTGGAGAGGAGCCTGTCAAGGAACTTGGGCAGAAGGACCGCATATTTATAAAAAAGACGGCTGGTATTATTTACTAATTGCCGAAGGAGGAACAAGCTTTAACCATGCGGTAATGATTGCTGCCAGTAATAAAATTACTGGGCCTTACGATGCCAACGACAGAAATCCCATTCTATCCACCAGACATCTTTCTTACGACTATTGGATCAATAGCACTGGCCATGCAGATATGGTAGAACTTCCTAACGGAGAGTGGAGGATGGTTTGTTTAGGCATAAGAAACGAAGTAAATAGAGCTTCTAACATGGGAAGAGAAACCTTAATACTTCCTGTTAAGTGGGAAAAAGAACCTTACTGGTGGAAAGAAATAAAATACAATTGGCCCGTTTGCAATCCCTCCACTGGAAAAATAGAAAAAAATTATTCTTACTTTCTTCCCATTAAGGATTCTAACTATGTTCCAACACAAATGGAATACGAGTTTCAAGAAAACTACTTAACCAAAAATTGGATCCATAGAAGAGTTCCACTTGACAATAGCTATGACTTAACTACCAACTCCGGCTATCTTACCATGTACTGTAAAGAGCCCACCATAAAAGAGAGAACAGGCTATAATTTTATTGGGATAAAACAAAAAGAAACTAATTTTGAGGTATCTACCACCATGAGATTTGACCCTACTTTAGATGGTGAAGAAGCAGGTCTATGCCTTATTCAAAAAGACGACAACTACCTACTTTTTGACGTAAAAAGAGAGGACAAAGAAAACGTACTTCAACTAGTAATCAACGACAAAAAGAAAAATCCCATTATTAAAAAAGACTTGGTAATGGGCAAAAAATTCAAAAGCTATATAGAGCTTAAAGTAATAGCAAAGGACAATACTTACCAGTACTATTTTAGATACCAATCCAACGATCTTTGGGAATTATTTGTAACTACCAATAGCGACATATTACTTTCCGATGGGTATACTGGAGCCCATCTAGGATTATACGTAACTAGCAATGGCACTAAAAGTATTAACTTTGCAGCATTCGATGTTTTTAAGCTAAAATATTCATACCCGCCTTTAAAATTGAAAAAATGAAAAAAACTATCTTCCTAATTTTCTTGTATTTTCTTATGATTATTGGCTGCTCAGAAAAAAAAACAGAGCCAAAATCTTATCTAGAGATAACTAATAAGCAACAAATAGATAGCATTACTCAAACATTTGTAGATAGAGAAATATACCCTTTTATATATACAAGACTAGAAGATTCTAATGGCGTTGTAGCCTATGAAAATTTAGAAAAAAACCAGCGTTTACTAGCCAATGAAGTTATAGATGGAGATTCCTGGATTAGAATTTGGTCTATGAGTAAAATTGTAACCATTTGCCTAGCATTAGACTTGATGGAAGATGGCATTATTTCTCTCAATGACTCGGTAAATAAATACATCCCAGAATTTAGTGATTTAAAAGTGGCTGTAACCCAAGACAGTTTAGAAATTGCATCTGTAAACTGGTACGAAGATGACTCTTTAAGTAAGGAACCGTGTCCAATTAAATATGTAGAAAACGATTCGATAATGACCATTGTTCATCTTCTAAACCATCAAGCTGGGTTTTACTACTCTACTACCAACGTAAGTTGTTTAGATTCTGCCATAGCAGAAAAAAATATAGCTACGGCCGAAAACAGTCAAGACCTCATCAATAAATTGGCACTATTACCGCTTTGTCAACATCCAGGCTCTTACTATTACTATGGAATGAATACTACCGTTTTGGGACTGGTTTGTGAAAGAGCTACTGGAAAAACATTGGCAGAACTAGTTATAGAACGCATTACAGAGCCCATGAAAATTAAAGGATTGGCTTATGACCTTCCAGAAGGTGCTAGTATGCTCCCAAGATTTTCAGGAAAAGACTCTTTACTCAGAATTGCTCAGAAAGGCGAACTTGATATTTTTGGTCAAGATGTGCCAGATTATCATCCAGAACATAAACTTTATCTTGGTGGAGAAGGAATGATTGCAACTGCCAACGGGTATTCAGATTTTTTAAGAATGCTACTCAATAAAGGAACATTAAATGGTTATCGATTTTTAGAAGAAAGCACTATTGAAGATCTTACATCTCCCCATACTCAAAAAGATAATTCTTATGGATACAATGGTTACAACCTTTGGGTGAGCGGAGAACCATACTTAGAAAAAGGAAGAGGAGACAAAGGACTATGGATTGGTGGTGGATATGAAAGCACTCATTTTTGGATAGATACCAAAAGAGGATTTATAGGAACCATTATGACCCAAATGTTTTGGGTTTTTGAGGGGACTTATGGCTATAGTAAAGACGATAGAATAAGAGGGTCTATTTACAAACCTTGGACCAAAATGGAATATAAAGACTAGAAATGGATAGTGTAAAAGAAATAAAAAGATTATTTAAGCTTCAGTCAGAGCCTAGTAACATTCTAAGGCTAAGAAATTCTTCATTAAAAGAAAGAATTGAAAAAATTAAGCGAATTGAAAATTTTATATCCAGTGACAGTAACCACCAAATTATAGCTAATGCCCTTTATAAAGACTTAAGAAAATCCAACGAAGAAGTAATTACTACAGAAATCACACCTACTCTACTAAACATTAAGCAAGTAGTAAGAAATTTAAAACAATGGATGAAAGACGACTATGTTCCAACGCCTATTACCATGGTGGGAATGTCTTCCTATGTCAAATACGAATCTAAAGGAAATATTCTAATGATTTCCCCATGGAACTACCCTGTTTTTCTTTCGCTATACCCATTAATTTATGGGATTGCTGCTGGAAATGCGGTTATTGTTAAACCCTCTGAGATTTCGTCAAACACTTCCAAAGTGATAGCCAATATGCTACAGACGCTATATGAAGAAAATGAAGTTGCTGTTATAGAAGGTTCTGTCAAAGAATCTACCGAACTTTTAAAACTACCTTTTAACCACATACATTTTACTGGAAGTCCCAAAGTAGGAAAAATTGTAATGGAAGCAGCATCCAAAAACTTATCGGCAGTAACTCTAGAATTGGGTGGAAAATCACCAGTAATAGTAGATGGCACAGGAGACATTAAAAAAATTGCAGAAAAAATAGCTTGGGGAAAAACTCTTAACTGTGGCCAAACTTGTATTGCTCCAGATTTTGTCCTTATTCAAAAAGACCAGCTATCAGATTTTACCAAATACTTTAAAAATTCTGTAGATAAATTTTACAATACTAAAAAAGAAGGAATTGAGCATTCCAAAGACTATGGAAGAATAGTAGATGAAAATAATTTTAAAAGAGTAGAATCCCATTTAAAAGATGCTATAAAAAAAGGTGCAAAAGTAGAATACGGAGGTGAATTAAGCGAGGATGAAAAGTTTATGGCCCCAACCTTACTTACTAATATAACCTTAGAAATGATGGTAATGCAAGAAGAAATATTTGGGCCTATACTACCAGTATTAACTTACGAAAAAAATAGTGAGGTAATAGAATTATTTCAAAAAATGCCTTCTCCTCTTGCTATATATATAATGAGTTCGAACAAAAAGAATATTAAATTTTTTATGGAGAATACTGTTTCTGGTGGAGTTTCTGTCAATGAATTGATGATGACAGTAGTCAATCCAAATCTTCCCTTCGGTGGGATAAATAACAGTGGAATTGGCAAATCAGGAGGCAAACATAGTTTTGTTGATTTCTCCAATGAAAAAGGAGTGGTAAAAAAGAAATTTGGGGACATGCTCAAACTGGTATATCCTCCATTCAACAAAAATATTTTCAAATATTTTAAAACAATTGCTAAAATATAATGAACAATACACCAAGACTATTTAGCTATCTTCTATTAGTATCTATCCTTTACTTTCTTAACCAATGTCAAACAGAGAAAGAATCTTCTACCACTACAGAAAATTCTTGTCATTGTAATGATTTAGTTTACGATGAACTCTACAATTATTTCTTTGTTGAAGAGAGAACTAGTCCATATACTGGGAAATGTTTAGAATATTATGAATCTGATGAAATTAGCCTAGAAAAGAATTTTATAGATGGGAAAATGCATGGAAACATGCTTAGATTTCGTAAAAATGGAATAAGAAAATCCTTGGTAGAATTTAAGTTGAATTTTATAGATGGAAAAGCTATTTTCTATAATTTACAAGGAGAAGACAGTGTTATACAACAGTACAAAAAAGGAAAATTAGTTTCCAATGGCCATTAGTGATTCAAAGTTAACTTCGATCTCTTTTTTCAGCTTACTTAATTGTTCTTGAATTTCCTTTAACTTTTCTGAATCATTGGTTTCGTAGAGCTCAAATTCTAAACTAGTTTGCTTCTCTTCTAACTTGGTAATCTTTCTTTCCAAAGACTTTTGTTGATTTTGATGGTTTTTATTTTTTTGAGAGGTCTTTTTTTCTGGTTTTTTAGCTGCTTTTACATCACTATTAATATCGTTGTAGTAACTATTTATAAATTGAGTGACTGGCTCGTGGTATACTTTGATTGTTTTATCTTTTATAAAATAAACTCTATCTGTAAGACCATCCAAAAACCCTCTATCGTGAGAAACCAAAAGCAATGTTCCGGCATATCCTGCAAGAGCATCTTTTAATATTTCTTTAGAAATCATATCAAGATGGTTGGTAGGTTCATCTAGAATTAAAAAATTATTGGGCTGAAGTAGTAATTTACATAAAGAGAGTCTGGTCTTTTCTCCACCTGAAAGTACCTGAACTTTTTTTTCAGTATCGTCTCCCGAAAATAAAAAAGAACCTAGAATTTGGCGAATATTTTTTCTTACTTCCCCTACAGCAACATCGTCAATTGTTTCGAAAACTGTTTTTTTAGGATCTAATTTATGGGCTTCATCTTGGGCAAAATAACCCATCATAACTTGATGACCCAATTGAATATTACCATTGTAAGAAATGTCTTTCACTATACTTTTGATAAAAGTAGATTTACCCATTCCATTTTTACCAATTAATGCTATTTTCTCGCCTCTAGATATCGACAAATCAACATTTGAAAAAATTTCTTTATCGCCGTATTTTTTTTCTAAACCAGCTATTTTAAGCGTCTCTTTTCCCGAGTGAGAAGGTTCTGGAAATTTAAACTGTATACCATCTTTTTCTAGTTGGTCTATCTCTATGTCTTCTAGTTTGTCCAACTTCTTAATCAGCGATTGGGCAAATGCAGCTTTGTTTTTCTTAGCTCTAAACTTATTGATCAGCTCTTGGGTGTGCTTAACCATTTTTTCCTGATTTTTTTTGGCCGCAACCTGGGTAAATATCTCCTCTTCTCTAAGCTCTAAATATTTGGTATAATTACATTTGTAATCATAAAGCTTACTATTGGCTAATTCAATAGTTCTATTGGTAATATTGTCTAGAAAAGTTTTATCGTGGGAAATTAAAAGAATAATACCAATATAATTCTTCAAATACATTTCTAACCATTGAATGGATTCTATATCTAAATGATTGGTTGGTTCATCTAATAAAATAACACTTGGTTTTTGGATAAGAAGCTTGGCCAGCTCTACCCGCATTTTCCAACCGCCAGAAAAACTAGAATATGGAAGATTCAATTCATTTTGCTCAAAACCCAAGCCTTTTAAAATCAATTCGGCGTCTTTTAATTGATTATCTCCATCTAACAATAATAATTGCTCGTTGAGATCGGAAAGCTCACTTAAAAGCTGCATATATGCGTCTGACTCGTAATCTGTTCTAGTGGTTAGCTCTAGATTAATTTCATCTAGCCTATGATTTATTGTCAGCAGTTGTTTATTGGCATTTAGCACCTCGTTTAGAATCTCCTCATTAGATGAAACATTTATTTCCTGAGGAAGATATCCTATACTCAAAGAATTGGTGGTATTAATAGTTCCAGAATTTGGCTTTTGCTCACCAGTAATCAATTTGAGCATGGTAGATTTACCTGCACCATTTTTACCAACAATTCCAATCTTATCTTTAGGGTTTATTTGAAAAGAAATATTTTTATATAAATCTCTCCCCCCAAAACTAACCGTAATATTTGTTAAATTAAGCATATAAAAAAAGCCCTAATTAAAGGGCCTTAAAATTATAAAATTATTTTATTCCTAGAAGTGCCATAAATCGTGCTCAAACGTGAAAATTTCGTTTCTAACCCTCTCAGACTCTAGAAGTGCATCCAAACCATCCCAATTTGGAGAAATCTTTCTATCAAAGACATTACTTTCTTTTTGAACGAAAGAGGAGAAATCTCTTTTCCAAAATAAATCATCAAAGCTCATTCGTTGAGCATCATTTTCAGGATTGTAGACGAAAAAGTTCTGAAAAACATACCTACATTCAGGAAAATACAACCAAAAAAGCTGTTTAAGACCTACTACCTCTTTAGTCTCAGGGTTAACTCCTAAAACTACTGGTGAAATACCAATTATCCTTACATCTAACATAGATCTTTGCTTATCAAAAAACCAATCTTCTTTCAAAACATATCTGACAATATCAGCAGATGTATAAGGCTCAATAAAGTCCACCATAATTTTATCACCGTTATTATCAAGTACTACTTCGTCATCAGCAACAGAGTCTTTAGTATCTTGAAATCCAAACATAGCTTTAAGACGTTGTTTAAATTCTGGACTGTTTGTGTTTCCATTATCAGGCCTAACAGGGTATCTAAATTTATCATCTAAATCAGTTCCTGGATCATAGACAGTAATAGAACCCTCTTCCAAAGCTCCATATTTCATGACTTCAAATAAGGAGATTCTATCGTTTTGTGGTTCTAAGGGGTAATAAAGCTTATGATTCTTTTTTTCCTTCAAATCTAAAACTCTCCAAATCCTTTTACTCCACATAACATCTGCTTCTCTTAAATGAATGTAAGAAACAACTCTTTTAGTAGGAATATGTTCTTGAATATATACTCCATCTAAAACGTTTGACTCTAAACTTATTCCTGAACCAGGCAATTGAGCTAAAAGTGTATTTGATATTAAAAGTATAAACGATATGTTGAGTAAAAATTTCATTTTAAATTAATTTAAGTACGATTCCAGACTCTAACTGAGAGACTCTACCACTTGGTCCTTTAACTTTTACTCTAGTAAATGTTAAACTTCCATTTTTAGGAATCTTTTTTAATGCAGCTTTCATTTGAGGAGTTAATTTGTCTGACTTAGAGTTAAGTTCAATTGGAGCTCCACCTTTAGTAGTAAACATAGTAAAACTTACGACAGAGTATGGAACATCTAATGGGCTATCACCTAAAGAGGCTTTTAGTTTGGAATAACTTACCGCATTTGCTTTTTTAAGATTTCCACCTGCTTTACCTGCAAAATATGCAGTTGGCTTAGGAAGTGGGAAAACTCTAAATAATTCATTTGCTAGCTCGTTAGATTTCCCATTGTCATCCAAACCTGAAACAATTAAATTTGCTGTTTTAGCCTTAGGATTAGTAACTGTAGCAACATAAAATCCTTTGCTATCAGGCCCCTTAACAGAACATCCTCTACCAGATAATTTTATAGATTCGGGTTTGTAACCGGATGCAGAAACTTTAATTTTATTATTCCATCCGATATAAAGAACTTGCAAATCAGCTGCAGAAACAGCTGCATTTGGAGCACCAACTGAATAATTAAATTTCCAAGGCTTCCATTTTTTAACTCCTTTTTCTTTAACAGCTATAAATCCAGAAAGTACATGATCACCAACAGAACCTGTAATACTTACACTCTGTCCAGCACGTCCTTTAAAAGTTTGCATGTTAGCAACATCTTGTTCAGATTCATTTTTCTTTAACTGAGAAGAATCATCTACCCAATATTTTAATTCCATTGCTTCGGAAGAATCGTAAGCAGCAATCATTACTCTTAATCCGAGAGAGTCTCCCTGATTTATGTAACTAGTTGCAGAAAATGCCAATGGATCAATTTTATTAAAGTTAAATGATTGCACCTTGACTCTGGAACTTACCAGTTGGGAAGCTAAAGTTTGAACTTGTAAAACATCTGACCTGACTGATGTCATTACAGCTGATGCTGCAACAATAGGGGCATGATCAAATTGACCAAATATCCATGGGTATTCTTCCCCGTGGTTCATTACTTTTTTAGGAATTGTCATTCTAACGTATATATTTCTAACAGTTTCAGCATCTAGGGGATCTAGTTTGTTTTCTTCGATTTCGAAATCAATGATTGAGTCTACAATTGAAGCAAAAGCTTCTCTGTCACCTTCTGTTAATAAAAAATCTGGATCTTCAATCAGAGTAGTGTCAAATAAATATTGATGAACAATACCACCTTCTAATGTATCACTTGGATGATTAGCAATTAAAGCAATTAAACCATTTCTAAAATGATGTAAGTTGTCCATTAAGTGTAAACCTTCAGGGGCAATTTCTTCAAAGTTTGGTCCAGCAAGTAATCTTGTGGGAGTATCGTAATCATCTTTTTTCGAATAATTTGATAAGTCTCTTATGTGAATGTAACCAGCATCATCTATATGAAATAAAGGATTGTGATATTCGTCATGATCTGTTGAGGCCCCGTGTAATTCGTGATGTTCATCTACTCCAATCAGTCCTAAATCATTAACTTTTTTAACAAGTGCGCTTAATTTTGTTTTGGCTTCCGGATTATCGCTAACAATTGCTTCTTCAATGCCATCAAATTCTTCAAATTTAGTATCGGTAGCTGCAGCTGAAATAAGTAAAAAAAGATTTCTTTTTACAATATCGTTACACATATGTCTTGTTAAAGTGACGATTTCATCGTTAGTATTTTTATGAAATCCTACTCTTTCAAGTTCTTCTGGTGGTGCTCCAGTTGCCTTTAAGGTAGCTAATTTTGTGGCAAACTCATCGGCTAAACCAACGTTAAATGATTCAACTTGTTCTATACTACTTTCTAGCTTATTATTCAAAGTTACAAATGCATTGATAATTTCCTTAGAAACATTCATAGCCAAAAGAGCCATAAGAACTAAGTACATTAAACCAACCATTTTTTGTCTTGGCGTTTCTTTACCTCCACCCATAATCTAATTTTTATTTAATATTGGTTGATAATTATTTATTGACATTCATTGCTGATAACATATTACCGTAAACTGAATTTAATGCAGCAAGGTTTGATGTTAAATCAGACATAGTTTCTTTGTATTTTTTTGTATCATCTACAGAAGATTGAAGATTATTTACAATATTTGAAATGCCGGATGTCATATCTTCGCTAGCTTTTGAAAGAGCTGTTACACCTTCTAATTGCATCTCATACAAATTGTTAAGCTGAGTTAAATTACCAGAGACTTTGTCTAATTGATCTCCAAAGTTAGAATCGCCAGATGAAATTGATGTGATCTCTTTTATAGAATTTGCTGCTTGATCGTATGCATTAGAAAGCTCTCCAACTTTTGTAGAAGCGCCTTTTAAATTATTTACATAATCATTTGTTGCATCAGAAGCAGAGCTGATATCACCAAGTTTTCCAGCATTATCGCTTAAATTTTTCATTCCGTCACCCAAACTTTTAATTAATTCAGGCTCAATTTTAGCTTTTGCTAACATGTTATCTAGTTGCTCAACAACGGATTCATTTTTCGATTCATTATTTAAATCTGGCAATTCGTTAGGACTATGATCATCACCAGAGTGGCCTAGAGCTAGTTCAGGATAAGCTATTGTCCAATCTAATTCTTCATGTAACGGTTCATGAGCAGATAACATGAAAATAACAGCTTCAATTCCAAGACCACCAATTAACATAATTGTCGCACCTGGCCAATGCTGTATTTTAAACATCGCACCAATAATTACGATTGCACCCCCGTAACCATACACGTACTTCATTATTGTTTTAAACTTTGTACTTTCAAAAAAACTATCTCCTGAACTCATAATTTATTTTTTTAATTATTTAATATTAATTTAACTTAAAAATCTCCTTCTTTATTAGGGCCACCTCTTCCTAGGTAGTTCATTACACTACGAAAACCAATATAGCTCTTTGCAGTATCTTGATATTCATAGGTCCTGGTTCCTGTTTGAAGATAGAAACCAATATCTTTCCAAGAACCACCTCTAATAACTTTTCTTTTCATAGATGGTGGGTCATGGTCTAAAGCATTATAAATATATTCTGTATTCATATCATGTCCATACTCGTACATGGACTCATCATATGCTGTTCTACACCATTCAGCAACATTACCAGCCATACAGTACAATCCAAAATCGTTTGGATGGTAAGAACTAGCTTTGACAGTATGAAAACCTCCATCTTCCATGTAACGTCCTCTAATAGGTTTAAAATTCCCTAAGAAACATCCTCTAGAATTTCTTGCATAAGGACCACCCCAAGGATAAGGATTATTGTCTAATCCTCCTCTTGCAGCATACTCCCATTCGGTTTCACTAGGAAGTCTGAAATCTTGAACATATGTCTCAAAATGAGCTTTTCTCCATGAATTTAAAAACTGAGTTCTCCAAACGTTAAATGCATTACACTGTTGCCATGTGACTCCAACTACGGGGTATTCATCGTAAGCTGGGTGCCAAAAATACATATTAGTCATGTATTCATTATTAGCATAAGTAAAATCATGAATCCAACATAGTGTATCAGGATAAACATTTATTACTTCTTTAATAATAAACCTAGAACGATCTTCATGACCTCTAATAGCATTATTTTGACCTTTGCTATTTCTTACACCCAAATTTAAATCTCTGCCGCTCACTTGGCCTGGATCAACTGGAAATGCCAAATCCGGATTTTTCATCTTGACTCTATGATCTGGATCCACTTCTGCAGCAGAATTTGATATTCTTTTAACTAATGGCCTACCCTTTTTAGCAGCTTCTTGCAAATCAACCCAATAGTACTCAAACATTAGTTTTCTTGTGTCAATTTCTTTTCTAGAATAAAATCTATCACTTTCATTTAAAAACATAGACGCTAATAGTGGAGCATATTCAATATTTTGTCCTTTGGCTGGATCGAAAGAAATGTAACTAAATCGTTCATTCCAATTCAACTGCCATTCATCTTCCCCTTTTTCTTCTAATTCATCATCATAAGTAGGTATGAGAAATTTTTCAGGAAATTCAGCTCCCAAAATTCTTCTAGCTATGGAATCTTTAACATAATTAACGAACTGTCGATATTCATTATTTGTAATTTCGGTTTGATCCATGTAAAATGCTGCAACTGAAACAGTTTTTGTTTTGGTATTGTGGCTGTTAGGAACATCTTCGTCACTTTGACCCATGTTAAAAGCTCCTGACTGTATGTAGAGCATTCCGTAAGGGTCTGATTGATACCAAACTGGTCTTCCAGAAGCACCTATTAAATGACCGTTACTTGACTGTGTTGTACAACTAGATATAGTTAGAACAACTAAGATAAAATATAATAATTTATTCATTTTAAAGCTTTTAATCTTTAATCCAAAGCAAAAAAGGATCAATGGACCTCCTGTTACGAAAATTGAATTAAAAAGTTTCATTGTTTATAAAAATCGAGGGTTTTTGGATTTTTCAACTGGTGCTGGTTTTGATATTTTAAAATTATAATTAAGCATAATATCGTGAGATCCATTACTGTAATTACCAATAACACTTGTTGTAATCCCATAAGAGTACCCTATTCTTAATATACTTCCGTCTGAAAATGGATATTTATACCCTACCATTGGAGCAATTTCATCACCAAACCTGTAAGTCAAACCAGCCCAAAGCATATTTTTATAAAGTGCGTTGACGTTTACATCCATAATTGAAGAAGATGCATCAGATTTTATTAAAATACTTGGTCTAATCTGGAATTCAGCATTTAGGTCATAATTAAATCCTGCAGTGATCCAGTAATGGTGAACATTTTGAATGTTTAAATCTTCCATATTAAAACCACCTAAATGGGTTGTTGAAAATCCAAAATACAAATCATTAGTTGAATAAAAAGCTCCTACATTTATGTCAGGTTTTAATTGTGATACACTTCCACCTTGTGTGCCAGCAACTCCAGGTATTGAATTGTCTAACTCCCAGTTAGTACCTGATGGGGTTCTCCATTCTGCATCAATACTTTTTTGTATAAAACCTACACTTGCTCCAATACCTAATTTACCTGTACCAATAGGTAAATGATATGAATAATTTAATCTTGCAATACTATTTTTCTCAAATCCGAGTTGATCCGAAACATAGGTCAACCCTAAACCTCCTCTTACTAAACCTACAGGTGCATGGACATTGACCATGGCTGTAGTTGGACTTCCCGAAAACCCGGACCATTGTTGTCTAGCAATCATAGTTGCATTAATATTTTTATCTATCCCCGCATAGCCTGGATTGAAGGACAAATTATCAAACATATAGTGCGTAATTTGATAATCTTGTTGAGCAAAGACATTTCCAGAAAGGATTATAAGTAGTACGTAGGTAATAGTTTTTTTCATTTATTCATTTGAATATCAATGTTTTATCTCAAGAATGTCCCAATTTAACAAACTTCAATAATACACGAAAATACAAAATTTAACTTGTAAATATAATAATTTATCAACTAATTTAACTTCCTGTAAGTCTTCCACCACAAATCTGGAATAGATCCATTTTGAGCAATTTTATAATCTTCATAGTTACAAGGAATCAAATGGTGGCGCTCAAATTTGAAATCTTTTACAGGGGGATAGGGTACTTCTAACCACCATCTCTCTGTTTTTTTACTTTTGTGAAAAATAAGATTCTGTTTAGAATCTTCGTGATAAACATAGTACTTAATTAAATCCTTTTTATTTCCTACAGGAAAATCGTTTTTTCTTTGAGAATAGCCAATGACTAAAAAGAATATTAGCTGAGATACCAACTCAGCATCTACTTCACTAATATCTCCAGACTTTAAATTGTAAAAACCAACACTTGAAATTTTATCACTTAACCCAGCGTATTTAATCATTTGACACATTTCGTTACCAAAAAAACCATTTGGATGATTGGAAGTGCTGTTTTTAAATTCGGAATTTCTCAAAGAAGATAAATCGACACTTAATAAATCGGTATTTCTTAAAATGGGCTCTGACTTGGAAATAGTGTTTTGAAGCTCTCCTAGACGAACATAATCAAAAAACAGTTCATCAAAAAACCTTAAGTCATCTGACCCAACATAATACTGCTGACAACCAAGAATTGAAAAATTAAATAAATTATTGGGACTATGAAGTAGTATATGATTAATATAGTTTTTATCAGAAATTTCTTGCTCTTGGTCAACAACTACATCAAAACTATGGTCAATACAAGTTAAATTAACAGGTTGCTCTAGTTGCTCATACCCTAAATAGTTTGCAAAAGTTAAATCTTGAGAACCCCCTAAAAAAACCAAAAGCTTACTTTTTTTTTGAATTTCAAAAGTTATTTCCTTTAAAGCAGCATAAGTATCCTTAAGTGAAGAACCAGCGTCTAGAATACCAAGATCTGAAATAGTTAAGGAGCCTTCCCATTTAAAATTATAAAGTTTATTTCTTATGGAGTAATGGTCTATTTCATTGTTTTTCTCACTAGAACTTCCTCGATTTTCATGGATTGTTAAAAACACAATATCAGAGGATTCCCATTCAGGGAAACTATTAACATGAGAATCAACAAAACTTCCAATCGAGTTTTTAGAAAACTCTATTGAATGAATTGGTTTGAAATAAATTTCAAGACTCATTTATTTTGCTTTTAAAAAAGATTTAGCTTCTTCTAAAGTTAATTTCGCAGGATCTTTTGTAGGTGCTAATTGTTTTTTCTTCTTGCCTGAAATAACAAAGAATTTACCCCATCTTCCTTTTTCAACCGAAATGCCCTCTTGCTCCCAGTTTTGAACGACTTTTTCTATTTCTTTTTTCTTCTTTGCTTCTATTAATTCTATAATATCTTCATTAGAAAGATTGTCAAAATCGTATTTCTTATTTACATTAATAAACAAATCATTCCACTTAATAAATGGTCCAAATCTGCCTTTCCCTTTAGATACTGGAAGATTTTCATATTCTGCAATTGGAGCATTTGCTGCTCTTTTTTCATTAATTAATGCAATGGCATTTTCTAATAAAACCTCATCTGGTTCTATACCTTTTGGAATGGAAACATTCTCTGTACCAAATTGTATATATGGACCAAATCTTCCAACCTTAACAGTAACCTCTAAATTCTCGTGTTCACCTAAAGATTTTGGGTAATCGAACAGTTTTAATGCTTCTTCTAAAGAAATAGTTTTAATATGTTGTCCCTCTTTTAAGCTTGCAAACTTTGGTTTTTTAGTTTCATCCGATGTCTCTCCAATTTGTGCAATAGGACCGTACTTCCCTAGCTTAACATATAAAGACTCTCCACTTGCAGGATCTTTACCAAGCAGTCTTTCTCCATTGGCTCTTTCTGCATTCTCTTTGGTATGTTCTATAGTTTTATGAAATGGAGAGTAAAAACTGGACAACATATCTGTCCATAACAATTCACCTTTTGCAATTGAATCCAATTCTTTTTCAATATCAGCAGTAAAATTGTAATCCATAATATTTTTGAAATGCTCCACCAGAAACTCGTTTACCACTTCCCCTGTAGTTGTAGGAAAAAGTTTTTTTCTATCTGCGCCAAAATTTTCACTTAAATCAATTTTAGTGATAATGTCTTCTTTTAATACAAGTTGCTTTATAGCTCTAGACTTACCTTCAATATCTTTATTCTCTACATACCCTCTGTCCTGAATAGTTTTAATAGTTGGAGCGTAAGTCGATGGTCTTCCAATTCCCAATTCTTCCAGCTTTTTAACTAGTGATGCTTCGGTAAATCTTGCAGGTGGTCTTGAAAATTTTTGAGTTGCAGAAATTTCGTTACAATTCAATATTTCTCCTTGAGAAACATCTGGCAACTCCTCAGTTTTACTATCTGAATTAGCGGACTTATACAGCTTTAAAAAACCTTCAAACTTTATTACTTCTCCAATAGTATTGAAATTCTGCTCTTGCTCATTATGACCTATCTCAATAGTAGTTCTTTCAATTTCTGCATCACTCATTTGTGAAGCCATGGTTTTTTTCCAAATTAAAGAGTACAGCTTGTCTTCAGGTGACTCATCCCCTATGGAGCTAATTGAAAAATTTGAAGGCCTTATCGCTTCATGAGCCTCTTGGGCAGACTTGTTCTTGTTCTGGAATTTTCTTGGATTTGAAAAATTAGAACCAAAATCTTTTTCAATTTGTTTTTGAATAGCAGTCATTGCATCCTCAGAAAGACTCACAGAATCTGTTCTCATATAGGTGATTCTTCCAGATTCATAAAGTCTTTGCGCAACAGACATTGTTCTTGAAACATTAAAGCCTAATACTCTACTTGCTTCTTGCTGCAAAGTAGAAGTGATAAATGGTGCAGATGGGGTCCTTTTACCAGGTTTTTGAGTTATTTTTTTTACTTTGAATTCTTTATCTTTAGATAGCTCTAGAAAACTTTCAGCATCATTATATGATGAAAAGTTAGATGCCAATTCTGCTTTAAAGACAACACTCTTTGATTCAAACTCAGCAACCACTTTAAATGTCTCAATTGGTTGGTGATTTAATATTTTATTTTCTCTTTCTACAATTAATTTTACCGTAACAGATTGCACTCTACCTGCCGAAAGACTTGGTCTAATTTTTCTCCACAAAACTGGGGATAATTCAAAACCTACAATTCTATCGAGAATTCTTCTAGCTTGCTGAGAATTTACTAGGTCTTCATTTATTAACCTTGGGGAGTCTACAGCTTTTAAAACTGCCTTTTTTGTGATTTCATTAAAAGTTATTCTTTTGGTATTATTAGTATTTAATTTTAACGCATGTAATAAATGCCATGAAATTGCCTCTCCCTCACGGTCCTCATCCGTTGCTAACCATACAGTTTTACATTTTTTTGCAATACTTAAAAGTTCGTTGACCACTTTTTTCTTTTCTTGTGGAACTATGTATGTGGGATTAAAATTATTTTCAATATCAATGGGATCTCCTTTTCTAGGTAATTCTCGGATATGTCCGTAACACGATTTTACAACAAATTCACTCCCTAAAAAACCTTCGATGGTTTTGGCTTTTGCTGGGGACTCTACAATTACTAAATTATTCATTTAAATACTATTTATTACACTAAACAAGGAATGCAAAGAAATAAAAAATATAGTTGATTGAACAAATTGCAATAAGAATTGATTAACTTTTTTTTAGGTATAACTACAATAATTTATCAATAATTAACACTGTCATAATGGCAGTTAACAGATTTGAATTATCTTTGTGCAATATTTGCTTAAAATGGAAAAGATTATTTTAGAGGAAAAACAAGGAAATCCAACTTTTAAAGTCAGTTTAAAGAACAACTCTAAGAAACTTTACCTAGAAAGTTACGGGTGTCAAATGAATTTTTCTGATAGTGAAATTGTTGCCTCTATTTTGGATAAAAATGGGTACAATACAACTAGAAATCTCGAAGAATCTGACTTAATATTACTTAATACTTGTTCTATACGTGAAAAAGCAGAATTTACCGTAAGAAATAGACTTAAGTCTTTCAAAAAGCTAAAAAAACAAAATCCAAAACTAATTGTTGGTGTCCTAGGCTGCATGGCCGAAAGGATGAAAGAATCTTTACTAGAAGAAGAGAAATTGGTGGACTTAGTAGTAGGTCCGGATGCATACAGAGATTTACCATCTCTTTTAGAAAATGTGGAGGGAGGACAAAAAAGTGTAAATGTATTATTATCAAGAGAAGAAACCTACGCAGACATTAGTCCTGTAAGATTAGACAGTAAAGGAATATCTGGATTTATTTCAATTATGCGAGGTTGTGACAACATGTGTTCTTTCTGCGTAGTTCCTTTCACAAGAGGCCGAGAGAGAAGTAGAAGTCCACTTACCATTGTTGCTGAGGCTAAGGACTTATACCAAAAAGGGTACAAAGAAGTTATCCTTTTGGGGCAAAATGTAGATAGCTACAGGTGGAATATAAATAAAAAAGAAGAAGTAATTGACCAGAACATTCCTACCACCAACTTTTCTGAACTTTTGGAAAAAGTAGCTCTTGTAGCTAAGGACTTGCGCGTAAGGTTTTCTACTTCACATCCAAAAGACATGACAGATGATGTAGTTCACGTGATGAAAAAATACCGAAATATTTGTAATTACATACACTTGCCCGTACAATCCGGAAGCTCCAAAATTCTTCAGAAGATGAATCGAGGTTATTCAAAAGAGTGGTATTTAAAAAGAATAAAATCAATTAGAGAAATAATTCCAGATTGTGCTATTTCTACTGATATAATTACAGGGTTTTGTGATGAATCTGATGAAGATTTTCAGGAGACTTTAGATCTCATGAAAAAAGTTGAGTTTAATTTCTCTTATATGTTTTTTTATTCTGAAAGACCGAAAACCCTCGCAGAAAGAAAGTTTAAAGACAATGTTCCCTTAGAAATTAAAAAGTCAAGACTTCAAAAAGTTATTGATCTTCAAAAAGAACACTCTTTAAAAAGCAATGAATCTTCTGTTGGGAAAATAATGGAAGTGTTAGTTGAGGGTCCTTCCAAGAAATCAGCACTTGAATACTGTGGAAGAAATGACGAAAATTACAAAGTTGTTTTTCCTAAGGAGGGTTCTAAAGAAGGAGATTATGTAAATGTACTTATTGAAAGATTTACTTCGGCAACATTAATTGGTAAAATTATTTAAAAATGAATTTACAGACTGTTAAAAATAGATTTGGAATTATTGGAAACTCTGAGCCATTAAATAGAGCATTGGATGTAGCTATTCAGGTTGCACCAACAGATATTACCGTTTTAATAACTGGAGAAAGTGGTACTGGAAAAGAAAATATGCCAAAAATCATCCACCACTATAGCTCTAGAAAACATCACGAATATATAGCTGTAAACTGCGGTGCAATTCCAGAAGGAACCATAGATTCAGAATTGTTTGGACATGAAAAAGGTGCATTTACCGGAGCCACAGACAGTAGAAAAGGATACTTTGAAGTTGCAGACCGAGGAACTATATTCTTAGACGAAGTTGCTGAACTTCCTCTTCCTACACAAGTTAGACTTCTTAGAGTTTTAGAAACTGGAGAGTTTATTAAAGTTGGGGCTTCTAAAGTCAAAAAAACAGATGTTAGAATTATAGCTGCAACGAATGAAAACGTTCAAAAAGCTATTCAAAAGGGTAAATTTAGAGAAGATCTATTTTACAGATTAAGCACTGTTCCTATTTCTTTAGAGCCTTTAAGAGAAAGAAAAAATGACATCCATTTACTATTTAGAAAATTCTCTGCAGATTTTGCTGAAAAATATAGAATGCCTGGAATTAGACTAAATCCAAAAGCAGTAGATATACTAGAAAAATATTCATGGCCAGGGAATATAAGACAACTTAAAAATGTAGCGGAACAGATTTCAGTTATTGAAAACTCTAGAGAAGTTGATGAACTTATTTTAACTAAATATCTTCCAGATATTGATTCTAGCAGAAATCTTCCAATGGTAATTGATGGCAAAAAAGAAAGTGACAACTTTTCAGAAAGAGATATTTTATATAAAGTACTTTTCGAAATGAAGCAAGACGTTACAGAGATGAAAAGGGTTATTGTAGATCTTTTGAATAATAACAATTTATCTAGCAACGAAAAAACAGCATTAATTACCAAACTGAGTGATTCTTCGAAATTGGATGGGGAAATTAAATTTGATGAGCAACCCAATAACACAGTTTCTCTGCAAGAAGAAAATATTAGAGAAGAACCACCATCTTACAATATTTCCTTTCAAGAAAGTGTTGAAATTGAAGAATCTTTATCCTTAGAAGAAAGGGAAAAAGAACTTATTCAAAAAGCTCTTAAAAAGCACAACGGCAGAAGAAAAAATGCTGCAAAAGAACTTGGCATCTCTGAGAGAACTCTTTACAGAAAGATAAAAGAATTTGAAATTTTAAAATAAGTGAATAAACTAAAAATAATATTTATAAGCATAATATTAACTAGATGTGCAATTCCTCAATTTAGTTTTAAATCTGGTGGTTCTGAAACCAAGGAAATTAATGCCAAAACAGTACAGGTAGATTATTTTGATAATAAAAGTGCAATTGGTGGTTCGTTTCTTGGAGCATCCTTCACAGAAAGCTTGAGAGATATTATGCAATCTCAAACAAAGCTTAATTTAGTTGCTGAAAATGGAGACTTACAAATTAGTGGCGTTATAAAAAACTATATAATTAGCCCTGTAAACATACAAGCAGGAAGTGAAAGTGCAGCCCAAAACAGACTCAAAATGTCTATAAACGTAAATACTTATTACAATCAAAATGACTCTATTGGGCTTAACAATAGTGCATTTAGTGCTTTTGTAGATTACGATGCTAAATCAGACTTTAGTTCAATTGAAGAAGAATTAGTTGAAAACTTAAATTATCAAATTACCCAAGATGTTTTCGACAAAATATTTGGTGGAGAATGGTAGAATATCCATTGGAAAATATCAAGCAATTAATAGAGAATCCCGAAAAAGCGTCTGAAAAAGACCTTGAATTTTTTTTCGAACTCACTTTAAAATATCCATTTTCAGGAATTTGCTTTTTGTTTTTATCTAAAATTCTTAATCATCAAAAAAGAATTGGTTTTGAAAAATCGCTAAATAGTACCGCGCTGAGAATTGGTGATAGAGGCTTGCTATACGATAGAATTCATACTACTAAAAAAATAAAAGAGGATAAAAAAAATGATTTTAAGCAGGAAAAAAACAACGATTTAAATGTTTTAGAAAAAAATATTTATGGCAGCTTAATTCAAAACCAAATAATTAATGAATTAGAAAATCAACAAGAGGTTTATCTTTCTGAGCAAGAAGTTGATAGTCCTATTAAAGATATTATGTCTCTTAACGAGTGGTTGCTAATTAAACCCAGACAAAAATCAAATTCTAGAGAAAAGGAAATAGACAATATAATTAAGAATTTAAACGATAGAAAAATTTCTACAGAGAAAAAGAACTTCTATTCTGCCGCCAATGCAGCTAAAAACAGTTTAAAAGATAACCATGAGATGAATACTGAAACATTGGCTGAAATATATGTAAAGCAAGGCAATTACCCTAAGGCAATTGAAATCTATGAGCAATTGATGTTGTCTAATCCAGAAAAAAAACTTTTCTTTGCAAGCCGAATTAAGTACATTAAATTAAAAACACAACCATAAGATGGGAACTTTATTAATGATATTATCAACTATTACAGCAATTTTGCTAATTGTAATAGTTTTACTTCAGAACTCAAAAGGTGGAGGGCTAGACTCTTCATTTGGAAATGTTAACCAATTAGGTGGGGTTGCCCAGTCCACGGAAACCATTGAAAAAGCTACTTGGACTTTAGCAGCTGTTATGGGCTTTTTAAGTCTTTTAGCTGCATTTAATTTTGGCGGTGGCAATAACGAAATTTCAACTGACATAGATAAAAACGAAGGAATTAGCTTGCCGTCCTCTGGCGATCCAATCAATCTTCCAACTGATTTACCTAATTAATTTAGTGTCAGGATGTCATTTTTTGACCTCATTAAGGTCAAATTGTCAATATTCTATTAACTATAATTCAATGGCACAAAATGTGCTAAATAAAACCTACAAATAATAAACGATAAACAATGTCTATAAATGTAAAACCACTAGCAGATAGAGTAATTATTGAACCATCTGCTGCCGAAGAAACTACATCAGGAGGAATAATAATCCCTGATACAGCTAAAGAAAAACCAAAAAAAGGAAAAGTAGTTGCTGCTGGAAGCGGTAAAAAAGATGAACCTGTAACTGTTAAGGTAGGTGAAACTGTATTGTATGGACAATACAGCGGAACAGAAATTAAAATTGATGGAAGCGATTATCTTATTATGAGAGAAAGCGACATTTTTGCAATTGTTAAATAATTAAATAAAATAAAATGGCTAAAGAAATAATATTTGATGTAGAGGCAAGAGACAGACTTAAAAAAGGAGTTGATGCACTTGCTAATGCGGTAAAAGCAACACTAGGTCCTAAGGGAAGAAATGTTGTTATTGATAAGAAATTTGGTGCCCCACAGGTAACTAAAGATGGAGTAACTGTAGCTAAAGAAATTGAACTTAAAGATCCTGTAGAGAATATGGGAGCTCAAATGGTAAAAGAAGTAGCATCTAAAACCAACGATACTGCCGGTGATGGAACTACAACTGCTACTGTTTTAGCTCAGGGAATAATTAGCGCAGGTTTGAAAAACGTTGCTGCTGGTGCAAATCCAATGGATTTAAAAAGAGGAATTGATAAGGCTGTTAAAACGGTTGTTGAAGAACTAAGAAAACTATCCAAAGATGTTGGTTCGGATAATGATAAAATAAAGCAAGTAGCATCCATTTCTGCCAACAATGATGAAACCATAGGTTCTTTAATTGCAAAAGCAATGGAGGTTGTTGGAAAAGATGGTGTAATTACTGTTGAAGAAGCAAAAGGTACCGAAACTGATGTAAAGACTGTTGAAGGAATGCAATTTGACAGAGGTTATTTATCTCCATATTTTGTAACAAATGCAGAAAAAATGATTGCAGACTTAGAAAGTCCTTATATTTTAATTTACGATAAGAAGATTTCTAACATGAAAGACCTTCTGCCGGTTTTGGAACCAGTTGCTCAAACTGGAAAACCATTACTGATAATTGCTGAAGATGTGGATGGTGAAGCATTAGCAACATTGGTAGTAAATAAAATAAGAGGCTCTTTAAAAATTGCTGCTGTCAAAGCTCCTGGATTCGGAGATAGAAGAAAAGCAATGCTTGAAGATATTGCTATTTTAACTGGTGGAACTGTAATTTCAGAAGAAAGAGGTTTTAAAATGGAAAACACCACTTTAGATATGCTTGGAACTTGTGAAAAAGTTGAAATTGATAAAGACAACACTACCTTGGTTAACGGGGCAGGAAAAAAAGATGATATTTTGGCTAGAACCAACCAAATTAAGGCTCAGATAGAAACTACAACTTCAGATTACGATAAAGAAAAGCTGCAAGAAAGATTGGCAAAATTAGCTGGTGGAGTTGCAGTTCTTTATGTAGGTGCTGCTACAGAAGTAGAAATGAAAGAGAAGAAAGATAGAGTAGACGATGCCTTAGCTGCAACAAGAGCTGCAGTAGAAGAAGGAATTATTCCTGGTGGTGGTGTAGCGTATATTAGAGCTGCGACTTCTTTAGACGAGGACAGCGGAGAAAATGAAGATGAATGTACAGGTATCAAAATAATTAAAAGAGCTATTGAAGATCCTTTAAGAACCATTGTTGAAAATTCTGGTGGAGAAGGTGCTGTAATCGTTCAGAAAGTTAAAGAAGGCAAGGGTGATTTTGGATACAATGCTAGAACTGACAAATATGAGTCTTTAATGAAGTCTGGGGTCATTGACCCTACTAAAGTTTCTAGAAGTGCATTAGAAAATGCTGCTTCTATTGCTTCAATGATGCTAACCACAGAATGTGTTATTTCTGATGAACCAGAAGACGAAGCTCCAATGCCTCCTATGGGAGGTGGAATGCCAGGTGGAATGCCAGGCATGATGTAGTATTTATATTATTTAATTCTATGAAAGCCTCATTTTATAATGGGGCTTTTTTATTTAGAATTTTTCAGGATGCCCTCTACTACTGAAGGGTCTAATAATGTAGAAGTATCTCCCAAAGTAGAGGTGTCTCCTTCTGCAACTTTTCTTAGAATTCTTCGCATAATTTTTCCAGATCTAGTTTTAGGCAAACCTTTAACAAATTGAATTTTATCTGGTTTTGCTATTGAACCAATTTCTTTAACAACTGTTTCTAAAATTTGCTCTGTTAGTTCATTTTCAGAATTAGAACTCTTATCTAAGATAATGTAGGCGTAAATACCTTGACCCTTAATGTCATGGGGGAAACCTACCACAGCACTTTCAATTACTAAAGGGTGCTCATTAATACCATTTTCAACTTCGGCAGTTCCTAGCCTATGTCCTGAGACATTTATTACGTCATCAACTCTACCTGTAATGCGATAAAAACCATCTTGATCTCTTTTGCAACCATCGCCAGTAAAATATTTTCCTGGATAATTAGAAAAATATACGTTTTTACATCTTTCATGATCGCCATAAATAGTTCTAATCATACTAGGCCATGGGAACTTAATACATAAATTACCTTGAACATTATTTCCTAACAATTCGTCTCCATTTAAATCAACTATACAGGGCTGGATTCCTGGTAATGGAAGAGTAGCATAAGTAGGTTTGGTCTTGGTAATATTTGAAAGTGGAGATATTAGAATTCCTCCTGTTTCGGTTTGCCACCATGTATCAACAATAGAACATTTTTCTTTTCCAATGTACTTATTATACCAATGCCAAGCTTCTTCATTAATTGGCTCACCTACACTACCTAAAGTTTTTAAAGAACTTAAATCATACTTTTCAGGAAATTCATTCCCACATGCTTGAAGAGCTCTAATTGCAGTAGGTGCAGTATAAAAAATATTTACTTTGTGCTTGTCACAGATTTTCCAAAATCTACCAGCATCCGGAAAAGTAGGGACCCCCTCAAACATAATTGTTGTAGCTCCAGCTAATAAAGGGCCATAAACAATATACGTATGACCAGTAATCCATCCAATATCCGCAGTACACCAATAAATATCATTTTGGTTGTACTGAAACACATTTCTAAAACTATACTCTGCATAAACCATATAGCCTCCACAATGGTGTTGTACACCTTTGGGCTTCCCTGTAGAGCCCGATGTATATAAAATGAATAATGGATCCTCAGAGTCCATCTGCTGAGCTTTGCATAAACTACTAGCTTTGGATGTTTCTTCCTTCCACCAATAATCTCTTTTGGGCTTCATTAAAATATTTTCACCTGTTCTTTTAAGAACAATACAACTTGTAATACTTGAACACAATTCCAAAGCTTTATCTACTATTGCTTTTAGATATAATTGTTTGGACCCTCGATAAGACCCATCACTTGTTAAGAGAATATTACAACTAGCATCGTTTATTCTATCTGCTAGAGCTTTAGCTGAAAACCCTGCAAAAACTACCGAATGAATTGCCCCAATTCTTGCACAAGCTAAAGTAGCTATTGCCAGCTCTGGAACCATTGGCATGTATAAACAAATCCTATCTCCTTTTTTAGCCCCATGATTTTTTAAAACATTTGCAAAAATACTTACTCTAAGATGAAGTTCTTTGTATGTTATCTTTATTACTTTCT
>Ga0206682_10001151_pt1 | contig 26326 bp, 29 predicted proteins | sample M240m12015metaG_FD_155444 | JGI IMG/M metagenome (GOLD analysis project Ga0206682, IMG submission 155444) | Ammonia-oxidizing marine archaeal communities from Monterey Bay, California, United States - M2 40m 12015 | ecosystem: Environmental > Aquatic > Marine > Intertidal zone | place: USA...
ACCTTCATGTCTGCATCTGGGTCTTTTACTGTAGTATATCTATATAGTAATCCATTTATATCTACACCAGCAATGCTAGGTAAGATAGAGTCCATAGACCAACCTAATGCACCTGATGCCGCATTACCTGTAGCTCCATACGTATATGGTTCAGAGTAGGAGTAAGAAGGCAAGAGTACTAAAGATAACACCCAAGCCAATCTTAGTTTCACTGTTTTCATCAAACATCCTATTGATTACATTATTCTGATCTCGTTCGATCTCATCTTTAACTGCTTCCATATCCCATGCTAATCTAGCTTGATCACCAACTAATCCATCTTTAGGACAGGGTGTACCTGCATTCATCATAGCATCGAACACTCTTTCGTCTTGACACATTACTGATACTGCGGCTACCTTCATGCCCATGTCATACATAGTCTTAGCATTCTTGAGTTTCTCACAGTTCATGTCACGTACTGTACGACCTGCTGAGATACCCAATATCTGTGTCTGTACCGCCCCTGCTACACCTACAGTACATAAGTCAGAGTTACTTGCACTTATCTGTGGAGATATAGCTGATGGTGGTGGGCTATTGATTGTAGTATCCATAGAACCATTTGAAGTTATAGTACTATTAGTGTCAGTCTTTATAACATCATCATCGGCATGTGCAATACTACCGATTAGTAGGGTAAATAGTATAAGTAAGAGTTTCATTTATTATCTTGTTCTGCCATTCTCTCTACTAGGTTACGAATAGCTTTAATGTTTTCATCAATACGACCTAGAGAGACAGCTTGTGATTGTACTGTTTTTTCTATTGTACCAATTCTAGTTTCTTGACGGACTAGATCACGAGCATTATTTTTTACGGCTGAGTCCAGTGAAGACACATACCATACAAGTGATATAGTTTGCAGTACGATAGCTATTATTAACGTAACTGGTACTGACTTAGATAAGTGCCAACTCTCTGTCATGGTTTAATATTCCTTATGTTGGTTTAGTAGGCCAAGTCACTGTATTGGGAAAACCAGATTGATCTGGTATATCTCTTAATGCTTGGCGATACGCTATTTGTGCATCTGTCATTGTAAGATCTGCAACTGCCCACCAATCTGTTTCTGCTAAAAAATCATTTCTAAAGTCTCGTATTTGCTTTTTTATAGCGTCTGTTTCTAAGCTCATAGATTATACCTCTTTTATGTAATTTCAACCAATTTAACTATTATGTTGGCTGTGTTAGCGTTGTAGACTAAGTGTGAGTTTGCACTTGCTTGACCCGTGTAATTATCTGAAATCCAAATGCAAAATCTATCTCCACTATCAACTGGTATTATTGCTGTTTCTGAGGTTTTTGGAAAGCCTGTTGTTTGAGTAGTCCAACCAGCATTAACTTGGAAAAAAGCTACAGATTTACCAGTATTTGTATTTTTCTTTCCAAATAACATAATATCACCCCAATAACTACCCCTCTTATTGTATGTGTTGGGGCTTGGTAATGTAAATTTAACAGTGGCTAATCCATCAGAGGTAAAAGTTGAAGTAACACAGGCTTCATATATTGTAGATGGCGAGCTGTTTACTGTCGTATTTAAGTTGTTTCCAAAATGTCCTGTCATTAGATTAACAGCATTATTTGGTTTAGTAAAAGTGCTTGACCTGTAATGAGTAGTGCTATTATAGCCTATTGTCCCACCTCCAACAGCGGCAGATGTAATGCCTGTAATATGACCATAAGTATCTACAGTAATATCTTGGATAAAGTTTGAGCCAGAGTTGTTTACAGAGCCTTGTGAGGATGTGTCGCTGTGACTAATACTTATAGTAGCATTACCACTTTGGTTAGCTGTGAATGTACCGCTACCACCAAGTGCGCCTGTACCTTGTACGGTCAATGTTCCGTTGCCTACAGATACTGTCCCAGTACCCACAGATGTAACGTGTCCGTATGTGTCAAAGTTAATGTCTTGGATAAAAGTATTACCGCTATTGTCACTATTACCAACACTGCTTGTATCAGCGTGACTTAATGTAACATCACCAGTACCACCGCCTGACAAACCAGAGCCAGCAGTAATAGTCTGGTCATTCTTAGCGTTAGCCTCAATGCCATCTAGCTTAGTGCCATCAGTAGCTACGTCACGTCCGTCTACTGTGCCTGATACGTTTACGTTTCCAGTTACGTCAACGCCTGTTGATGTTGTGGCTAGTTTTTCAGAGCCATTATGATAAAGTTCAACTTCAGCCCCTGCACGAGCGACGACCATATTTGCATTGTCGGTTTGCCGTTTCAAAGCAATATTGTCATTATCTCTTATAAATAAACTACCAGAACCACCTTCATCAATAAAAGTGTTACCACTAGTTCCATCATGGTAAATCTGTAGGTCAGTACCAGCACCGAATATGGCTTTGTTATTATCGCCAAATGTTACATTACCAGTAAGTGTACCACCAGCTAAAGGTAACTTAGTAGCCAATGCTGTTGTGAGTGTAGTGTTATAGTTAGCATCATCATTGATAGCCGCCGCTAACTCATTCAAATCATTCAGTGTACTTGGTGCGCCACCAATAAGTGTTGTAATCTTATCTGTAACGTAAGCTGTTGTAGCTACCTTAGTACTATCATCAGACTCAGCTTGTGTAGTTGCTGTAGTAGTAGATGCTATAGCACCACTAAGTGTACCGCTAAGTGAACCACTGATAGTACCTGTAGCTGTTATGTTACGGAAGCCTGTTATATCTTTGTTTGTATTAACTACGACAGCTTTAGATGCTGATACTGTACCTGCAGTAATACCATCAATACTCTCTAAGTCATTCTCATTAATATCAGCACTACCTATTACAAAGCTACCGCCTGAGATAGCACCTGTAGTTGTTATAGTAGATGAGCCATTGTCTATGTTACCAAAGCCTGACGTTATGCTACCACTATTCAATGCACCTGTAGAGGTGATGTTAGTTGTAGTGATACCATCGACGTATGCTTTGATAGACTGCTGACTAGCAATGCCAGTAGCAGAGTCACTGGCAAGATTATCTTCATCAAGGAAGCTCTTACCATCTAAGATGTTTATCTCTTGAGCACTATCTGCTAAGTCTCTTGCCTTACTCATATTTTATATCCTTATGTTGGCTTTGTAGGCCATGTTACTGTATTCGGGAAACCTGCTTGATCTGGTAGGTTTAGCAAGTCAGTTCGGTACTGTGTCCACTCTGCTTGTTTAGCATCTGTAAGTTCAGCCCAACGTAGAGGGTTGGTTACTAGAGGGTCTACTTCTTCTGCCAACCTTTGGTTACGTTGCGCCCTTAGACTTGCCGCTAGTTCTGCATCTAGCTCTGCTTGAGTAGGTGCTACATAAACCTCGAAGTCTGTGCCTATAAGTTCAAGCAATACGCTGTTGTCTACAGTCATGTCTGTATCGTGTGGCGTTAATCCATAAGGTATCCAACCGTGTTCGGGATGGTTAATCTCTACATCAAATGCAGTATTGTCTGCGTTAAGTGATTGTGCGTTACGCACTTCTGTTATTGTTACAGTTGGCATGAACGCCTCCTATTGTTATTATTGTTGTTCATTAAGATATTCTAACCCAAATAGATGTAAATTTCTCATAACCATATCTACCTCTAATATCACCACCCATATTTCGCCAAGTACCAGAGTAGCCTAAACCAGTATGGAAACTACCAACGTCTATTTGAAACGGTGTCGCATTATAAATCCCCCCAGCATCATACGAACCTAAAACACTACCAGATACAGTACCTCCTGTACTTATTTGCGTGGTACTACCCTGATTACTAGCCGCCGCTGTATAAGTACCAACAGCACCAGCAGTTGTACTACCGCCAACACCTGTTAGGTTAGAGCCATTGCCGTGATAGTTTACAGCGTATACGTCTTTGAAGCGAGAGCCTGTAGAACCTAAATCATAAGAGTTGTCTACTGTAGAACCTGCATTATTAGTTGAGTAAATATTTGTGCTACCAAATGCTATCCTTGCACCACTTTCTTTACCAATCATTAAGTTGCTATAGAAAATGTTAAGAGAACCCTTTAACACATCACCTCTATAGAACTCGGCTATAGGGCCATCACTGCTTGTACGATTTAGATTAAGCACTGGATTGCCACTTCGTGTCGCAGTTATAAAACCAGACTCACCAAGTGTTGTGCCTACAGTACCAATAGCTGTACTCTGCTTACCTATTAACAAGTTACCTGACGTATCAATTCGCATGGCCTCATTGTCACCAGCCTTACCCATTATTAACCCGTTACTACCACCTCTTAGGTAAACAAAGTTATTCTGATTTAGAACCATACCAGTTGTAGGAAAGCCGTTATTGTTTGATTGTAGTTCTAGTACACCACCAACATTAACTCCTGAGTTAAAAGTAGCAGTACCAGCATTAGACATATCAAGGGTGAGGGCTGTGATACCACTCCCACCATCAACACCTTGAAAAACTATATCCCCATCAGTAATTGTAGAGTTTATGTAAAAATTATTTGATGTGGTCATAAAGTGACCCCAAGAGTTTCCTTGTGTTTTTAGGTAAATATCTGTGCCACCAGCATCAAGGTTAATATCTCCTGACACATCCACTGTTAGGTCGCCAGATGGATTAGCTATAGAGCCTGAGAGGTAGAGGTCTTTGAATCGAGATGTGTTTGAGCCTAAGTCAGTAGCACCATTTGAATTATTACCATCTGTGTTTCTTGGTATAATATCATTTCCACCACTTTCAAACATTAAACCTGTCGCACCAGAGCCAAGTAAAAGAACGCCATTCTTAGTCCCAATACTACCTACAGTTGCGCCGTCTTTGAGGAACTTTGTAATATCACCATCTGAGTTTAAACGATTAAGCAAAAGCATATCGCCATCAGTCCTAGCAATACGAACACTATCAGGCTGTATGCTTACACCATCGTTTCCACTACCAGAGTTATTAGCTACATTACTATCAGTAGTACCCACCAACAAGTTTCCTGATGAGTCTATGCGCATACGTTCAGCGTTGTTTGTACCAAACTTTGTTGCACCATTTTCATAATTCCAAAGCCTAAAATCATTCCCACTATGAAATCCCATTAAAGCACCAACAGAAGAGTTGCCATTATGAGAAATATACATAGAAGGACTATTGTCTGTTTTACCATCTAGCTCAAGAAGACCATTTGGCGAACTCGTCCCAATACCAAGTGATTCAGCACTAGCATCCCAGAAGAACTTAGCAGTTGTGGCTGTGTCCTCGTAGAAGCTGATGTCGCCGTTGGAGGCTATGTTTAACCTACTAAAAGAGCCGCCAGAACCTAGCCTTAAATCCCCAGAAGCGTTGCTTGCATAAATATAGTTAGTTCCTGCACGTTGCATATCAATCTGTGTTGAACTGCTTGGTATCACTATATTTCCTTGAGCAGTTTCTACAGTCAGCCCAGTAGTTGTAAGCGCACCCGTCATTGTACCACCAGCTAGTGGTAGTTTAGTAGCAATAGAGTTTGTTATAGTAGTACTAAATGATGCATCATCACCTAAAGCTGCGGCTAACTCATTGAGTGTATCAAGAGAAGCAGGTGAACTAGCCACCAAGTTTGCTACTGATGTATCTGTATAGGCTTTGATAGACTGTTGTGTGGCTAGTGCTGTTGCACTGTTAGATGCCATGTTATCTTCATCAAGTATATTTGTAATAGACACAGAGCCTGTACCAGATAAGCTATCAAACTCAACTGATCCACCAACGTCTAAGTTACCTGTCATAGTACCGCCAGATAAGTTTAATTTTTCTGTATCATTAGCTAATGGAATCCAGTTACCTGCATGTGCGAAGTAACCTTTACCTGTTGCATGAACATGAGCAAACATACCGTGATAAGTTGATGCACTTGGTAGGTCTGATAATTGAGAATATACGTTACCGAATAAAACTTTATTGCCGTTACCATCAATGTCACCTGTCATAGTGCCACCAGCTAGACCTAAGAACCTAGCATCTGCCGCAGTCTTATTGTAGTGATCTGCAAGTTGGAATGTACCATAACCTACGATGTCAATAATATCACCAGCAGTAGCACCTGCACTTAGTACTACAGTAGAACCACTTGTAGCTGTTACGTCTGTACCAACTAAAAGTTTTACACCATTAAGGAAAACATCTACATAACCTACATCGTATGTTGCAGAGAACGTAGTCTGTCCTGATGTAGCTGTATATGTGTTACGACCAGATGTACCATTAACTGATGAACCTGCCGCTTGCCAACCACCTGATCCACTACGAACAAACATAATGTTACTTGTAGTGTTAAAATACAATGCACCTGCTATTAAAGCGTCACCATCATTGTCTACTGAAGGAGCAGATGATTTAGCACCTAAGTATCTGTCGTCAAAGTCATCATAAGAATTAGCGGCATTAGTAGCACTGGTAGCCGCAGCTGTTGCTGAGTTAGCTGAGTTTGTAGCTGATGTTGCCGCATTGGTAGCTGAAGTAGCCGCTTGAGTAGCACTTGCCGCCGCCGCAGTATTAGACCCTGCGATACTATCAACATACAGTTTTGTAGCCGCATCAGCATTAGCAGTAGGTGTACCTAATCCAGTAATCTTATTGTCACCCATAGCTATTGCAGATGCCATAGTACCACCTGATTTTAGTAAGGCAGTTGTGTCAACGTAGTTCTTAGTAGCACCATCTTGGTTAGCAGTAGGATTACCTAGTCCAGTTATCTTACTTGTACCCATAGCTATAGCACCAGACATAGTGCCACCTGATAAGTTTAACTTAGTAGCATCTTGTGCATCTACATAACCTTTACGAGATAGCTCATCATTTGTTGCAGGGTTAGCTGTAGATGTTACAGCGTTAGTACCCATTACAATATCACCAGTTAGTGTTCCACCTGCAAGGGGTAACTTAGTAGCTATAGAATTAGTAATAGTAGTTGAGAAGTTTGCATCGTCGTTAATTGCCGCAGCTAACTCGTTAAGAGTGTTTAAAGCATCAGGAGATGAGTCAACTAAAGCAGATACCTCAGTGTCTACATAGCCCTTAGTAGCGGCATCTGTTGAAGCACTTGGAGCACCTAAACCTGTTACTTTACTACCGCCCATAGCAATAGCACCTGACATAGTTCCACCAGACAGGTTAAGCTTTAGTGCATCTGCAGTATCTACATAGTTCTTTGTAGCCGCATCTTGAGCACTGGTTGGATCAGTAACATTAGCAATAGTTGTACCTGTAACATCTAGTGTACCGTTTACAGTTACGTTATTAAATGTAGATAAACCTGATCCTGCAGTTACATTACCTGTCACATTGCCTGTAAGATTACCAGTAACGTTACCTGTGATATTACCTGTTACGTTACCTGTAAGTGGGCCTACAAGACTTGAGCCTGTAATAGTTGTACCTGTTATTGCAGCTGTAGTAGAAGCACCGATAATAGTACCATCAATATTACCACCGTTTATATCTACAGTAGCTAGTGTAGCTTGACCAGATGTAGATACTGTAGTAAAGCTACCAGCAACGGCTGTTGATGCACCTATAACTGTATTGTCTATGTTACCTGCATTGATGTCTACAGTAGTTAGTGTTGATGTTCCTGTAGCTGTTAGGTCTGTTACAGTAGCAGGTGAAGCTGATGAAGCACCAATAGTTGTACCATCAATAGCACCTGCATTAATATCTACAGTAGCCAGAGTAGCAGTTCCTGTAGCACTTAGTGTAGTAAATGAACCAGCACCTGCTGTTGTACCACCTATGGTTACGTTATCTATAGCACCAGAGTTAATGTCTACAGAAGTAATGACACCTGTAGTAATATTAGCTGTGCTTAGAGTAGTTGTTCCAGTAACACCTAATGTACTTCCTATAGTAAACGTACCTGCAACTGCACCATTAATATCTACATCTAGTGTATCTATGTGTGCTGTACCATCTAAGTATAAATCTTTAAACTCTAAACCTGATGTACCTAAGTCTATATCATTAGTTATTACAGGTATGATAGCACCATCAGAGAAGCGTATTTGTTCTACTGCGGCTGAAGATACCTCTACAAAGACACCTACTTGATTAGTAGCAGTGTTTATAACAACTTTGTTTAGCGCATCAACATCACCAATAAGCGGAATGTATCCACCTTCTCCTGTTGAGCCATCGTGTTTGTGTCCACTAGACACTGCAAATGCATCACGGAGTTTGTTGTACTCGGCGTTAATAGGTGCTGCACGAAGTGTAGCTGTTGGTATTATGTCCGCTGAGGACTGTCTTACGTAACCTGCCAAAGTATTATCTCCTGTCGGCTGTCTCATACGTCAAGGCTACTGCCTGTATAGTATGACTTGCATTTGTATTATTCGTAACGTAGCTTATCGAAACAGAGTTACCTGATCCCGATATATTTGTAAGTGTTTTAGGTGACGGATTACCATCATATATACCACCTGCCCCATATATAGCTGTACCATAAACGGAAGCAGCTCCTTCTGTAGTGAAGTCGTAGTTAGTAGGGTTACTTGTACCTGTGTCATCGTAGTCATAAGAGACACCAACAAAAACTTCTGTATCACCTTCTGATTTTAAGTATGTGTTTACTTTATGTATTACCTTACGTATTTCTGGGTCTTCCATATAGTAATAGGGTGTTTGATATAAACTAAAGATAGAGTTACCACCAAAGCTATTACCCTTTTCTTGTCTATGTACTCTACCAGAACCATCTCCATGTATTACATGTTCAAATTGTCCTATGTATCCACTAGCTACACAATTTGCTTCCATACCAGTAAGCTGACTATACTCAAAAATACTCTGCTTATTCTGACTCTTACGTATACCACCTATTAAAGATAGAGAAGCATCGTTCTTAAAGAAGAATCTAAACTGTGACTTCTTCCTAAGTACTACAATAGCTACATCTTCTATTTGTTCTGATAGATAATAGTTATCGAATATAGACTGTATTTCTTTAGAAACTGTAGCAAGTTCAACATCACCAATTTTATCAGTACCAGAAATAGGACGTATACCATCAGGGCCTAAGAAAAGTAAGTCACCACCAAATTCTACCACAGAATCAGGAGCAAGGCAACCCATATTTGAAGTAACATTTTCTAATACAAAGTTAGCCGCATTATTACCTGTCAATCTTTTTATATTGTTAGCACCAAAGATATATAGTTGGTTACGGAATTTCTTAACTGCTGTTATAGTATAGCCTACATTGATAACACCAGAACCATTTGCAGGACTAAAGTCAGCCGCATTTAAAGGAGCACTAAAAAACAAATTAAACGGCTCAGATGAATCTCCACATAAGAATGCATGAGAAGCAAACTCTTCTGAGTACTTAGGATTATCAGGTGCTTGTGCATGAGTTATCTGTACATAATTAGTGCCGTCATAGGTTGCCGCAGGGTTTACACCATCAGTAAGAAGTATTACCTCTCCTGACCAATTATAGCTAGTAAATCTAATTCTAGATACATTAGTCATATCAGGATTACCAGCTTCAGGTATAGCTACCCAAGAGGTATTAGAGTTTTGCCAACGATATAAGTAATCATGTCCAGATGTAGGTTTTCTACAAGCAAATATACCATCATGTAAGTTACCGTTTACTGTTAGTCCTAGTACAGGGCCTGTACCTGGAACAGTACCGTAGTCATTAGCATAACCACTAATACGACGATACCCACCCGAAAGAGCAGGTTCGTAGTTAATCATACGTATAGCACTACCAGATAAGCCAGAAGCTTGCGTTAAGGGATCAACATTAGTTATTAACCCTCCAGCACAAACTGACAGGTATGTACTTAATTTATCTGCCATCTAGCCAAAACTCTTAGTTATAACATTAGAACCTTTTGATATCACAGTAGATAAAAGTGAGTCTTTACTATCTACAACAAGTCTTCTCATAGACTTAATACCTACTTTAAACTTGTCTTTATGTATTTGTGCTGATTGTTCATTAGATCTAAAATACATAAGGTACATCATAGCACCATCAATAATAACGTGTTTAAATCTATCAGGTATAATACAAACATCGTCACTTAAAGATAAGTCGTTTGGAAACTTCCAATATTTATATTCAATAACATAAGCTGCATCAGGTACTGGAGTAACACCAAACTTATCTTCTTGTGTTTTATAAATGTTTATAGGTTTTGTATAACCACCTGTACCAGAAGTATCATCACTAGCTCTACGTGTAGATAAGTATTGTTCATATGATAGTGGTTTTAAAACACCTGGATCTGTTGTATTAGTGTTGTTTAAATAAAATGATTCCCAATCAGCTTTTGAATAGTCTGATGGGAAATCGTAAGTCTTCGTACCTACTGACAATGTTTGTTCGTAAGTTACTAACGTGAAGGGCCACTCTTGAGCCTCTTGTAGTATTTCACGTATGGAAGAATTAATAGAATCTTTAGCTAGAGATTGGACATTTTTAGTTGTAGCAAAATCTGCCTCACCAATCTCAACCTCGTTAAGACGACGAAGTAATTCGTTTACTAAATTTAAATAAGTCGCCATGTTTAATTCCTACGAGATTTTAAATGTGTATAAAGGGGCTAACACTAAGCCAGCCCCCTTAAAGTATTTTATTATGCTAAGTTATATTTAGCTGTTACCAACGCTTCTGGACGTAAGATTTTGCGTCCATATAGATGCATACCACGGCAGATGTCAGCGAATGAATCTGGATCACGATATGTTTCTGTTTTGTTGATTTGCTCTGCAGTTGCTACAGCTGAATCATGACCAGCTACGATAACACCGTAGTTTAGGTTTTGGTTAGCTGTGTTTGTAGTTCCTGCACCAGTACCTACTGAAGGTAAGTTACTTGAAGTATATACACGGAAGCCGTGGAAATTGTTCAAGACTAGACCATTACGTAATCCACCTGACTCACCGAAGTCTGCGTTAAACAGACGTGAATCTTCATCACGAAGGACTTCCATCATGATAGGATCAAGTACTAGCCATCTACCTGCAGTGTCTACTTGGTTCTGATCTAACAAACGACCCATACGTGAAATCAACATTGCTGGTGATACGTATGCTGTTGGTAGAGCAGTTGCTCCTGGTAAACGTGCTGCAACTGGGATCGAGTGATCACCTGCTGAAGTTGTAGTAATGTTTCCGAAGTCACCTTTTTTCAGCTTGTTAGCTGCAAGTAATTCGTCTGAACCAGCAGCTGTATTAGCTTTAGTTCCATTTACTGCATCGTTGACTGCGGCTGCATTAGCATGTAGAGCAGACTGTTTATAACCACTTAAGTAACCCAATACTTCTTGGTCATGCTGATCAGCCAAGCGGAAAGCCGCACGATTGGTAGCCATGTCCATGAAATTAACATGAGAGTGTGCTTCTTCGATGTCGTCGATTTTAAATGCAAAGTAGTTTGCTTTATCTACAACAAGTGAAAAATCAGCATCAGCTAAATCTTGTGCAGCAATAGTTGTGCCACGCTTGTATGCTGATACGCTTACTTCAGGTTCTTTGATGATTTTTACAGTGTCACCTTGCGATGCAATTTCACCGAAATAATCAGAGTTAGTTATGTCGCCACAAACTGTGGACTTGCGGAATGCAAGTTGTACTTTTTTAGAATAAATTACGGAACTAAAGTTACCATTCGGTAAGTTTGTATATCCGCTTGCGGATGCAAATGCCATTATAATTCTCCTTGAATGTTTGGCTTATGATAGAGAGGTAAGTACGAGTTAAAGGTACATACCTCAACTCAGAGAAACTAAACGTAAAGCAAAGAGGCTGATGATTTTCTAGGGTGCGTTATAATAACAGTCGGCCAACCATTATCTAAACGGGCCTGTACTTAATCAGGTAGTTCTTATTTGTAGTTTAAGTTTTATTGGTTGTAGGCAAGAGAGGTAGTCCACAAGGGAGGCTCTTGTTCCTGCCGATAGTTATACTTCAGATAAACGTAATGTCAACACTTATCGTGCTTTTCCTGAAATATCGTAGACAAATTTACCATTGCGCATTGCTTTGTTAATATTGTCTTGGTTTTCTTCAAATTCTTTACTAGACATTCTTGCTACATCAGACTCACGGATTTGTCCACCAGCCTCATCAGCGTCTACTTTAGTCTTTGAAGTTCTACTAACCATAGAAGCTGCTGCCTTTTTACCAGCTTTCTTAGCTTCTTTAGTTAATCCTTTGTCAACCTTATACAGGTCGATAACTCTAATTACAGACCTAGGGTCATCTGCATTTTCATAGACAGCATCTTGTACCCACTTAGGTTGCTCTTCTGCCCAGTCATGAAAACTATCTGACTCACGTATCGTAATAAAATCTGAATGCGACTCTAAAATAGTAGCCTCTGCTGACTTACGCATAGTCTCATCATTCATTTGATCCAGCTGTTGTAGTCTTGCTTCAGCTTTACTAAATAACTGTTGAGCTTTCTTAGCAGCTATAGTCTCTACTATACCAGCAATATCAGGATGTTCAGATGCCCATGCGTCTATATCTTCATCAGACTTAGGTGGGATAATATTCTCACCCTTCATACGAGCTTCTAAGTCTTCAAACTTTTCTTGCCAGTCTTTTTCTTTTTCAGACATATGACGACGAAGATCACCATATCTTTTCTTGAAGGATTTTTCTTCTCGACTTAACCCCTCATCAGACTCCGATGCTTCGGCTTCCTCTTTGGCTTCTTCTTGTTTGGAACTACTTGCATCCGATACTTCGGTTGCCTCAGATCCTTCGCCATCGGATTCTTCTTCAACAGTTTCACCACGAGCCTCTGCTTCTAAACGTTCTATTTCTTTTTCTTCAGCTTCCATAGCTGCACGTTTTTTATTATTATTGTAACCCCTATCTACAAATCCTGCAGTCTTCGGGGTTTCCATTGTACTTAGTTCTGGCATATCCATTATCCTTATGTTGGGGTCAGCAGTATTGCTGAGTAGCCTTATCGTTGTTTGGATACCTTATAGGTATTTATTTTTTATTTGGTTTTTTAATTAATCCGCCTTTAGCTCTACCACCACTAGCCCAAGTTCCACCTGCTTTTATAGTTTCGCTTTTTAAATTATTGACTGCTTGTCTTTTTTGTGTACTAGTACCACTGCTTGTATTAACATTAAGACCTTTAGATTTAGCAGATGCATAAGCTGCCTGTGTAGCTTTTTTAGATTTATCAGCTCTATCTCTACTTTTTTGTACTTCAGCTGCAGAACCTTGACCTAGAGATACTCTGTTGCTTTCTGCTGCTGCGGCTTGTCTTGCTGTTTCTCTAGCTGATGCCGCTGCTTCCTCTGCTGCTTTAGCCGCTTCTTTCTTTCTTTCTGCAGAAGATAATGCAGCTTCTCTAAGTCTTGCATTATTTGCTTCTATTGCAGCTTTGAGTTCATCTTTTTTATACTGTGGCATGTTCTGTAAGTCAGCAACACTATGGAAACCATTACCTCTAGTTCCTTCCACATCATCAAGAAAACCTTTACCCATGATCTGATTTACTAATGTTATAGTATAACCTTCACCATTTTGAGTATCAGCAAAAGCTTTTTGATCTTCAGTCATATTAGCTTTATAAGATTCTCCAGCTTTTACTGCAGATGCAGCTCGCACAGAATCACCAATTAAGTTTGCTATATTTTCCATAGCTTTAATTTTATTGATTGTTGCTTTTCTTTCCATCTTCTGACCAATGACCATAGCTGGCCCCCACAATGGATTGGTCAGTGATACAGCTTTAGCTAAACCACTTATTTTTTCTTGAGGTTTAGATAGCTCTTTCATGTAAGCATCAAAGTCTTCTGCGTTAGACCAATCTAATTGTTCAGTGGCTTGTACCCTCCAACCCTTTTCAACATAAGGTGTGGACATTTCAGTACCACCTATGCCGTCCATATTGTCTTTATCTCTAGTGGGTTCTAATTCAGGCACACAGCTATTTGATTCCTCATCATATACTGTACCTGGAGCACATACTGGAGTTGTAGAAGTTACAGGAGCTACAGGAGCTTTTTCTACTTCTTCAGGTGATTTAGGTACACCTGGGCCTTGATAAAAGTAAGATCCCCCTGGAATACCATACATAGAAGATATAGATGTAGGTGAAGTAATATAAGATTGATTTTGAGTATTAGTTGTATTTAAACTATTAGGTTGAATTGTTGTACCTAAACCTGTCATAGATAGTGGATCTAAGTAAGTACCCTCAGCAGCCTTAATTGGTGCTTGATTGGTTACTGGATTAGTTGTTTGAGAAGGAGCATTCTGTGCTTGCATTTGTGTTGGTTGATTAGTAGCTGGAGTACGATTAATAGTAATGCCACGTTTAGCTAACTCATCCATGATTCCAGGGTTGTTCTTAGTCATTTGCATAAACTGACCAATGACTTGATCTACACGAGTAGGATCATTATATATAGTTTTAGGCATACCTCCAGCAGCAAAACCTACAGTCATGCCACCTTCGTTTAACTTTTTATTTACTAAAGGATCATTCATGGCAGTGTAAGCCATCTTATCCATAAGACCGCCATTAGCTACACCAGTCCTCATCATCTGTTCAAGACCAGCTAGATCAGCTTCAGTCATACCTTTATTAGGTTCAACTGGCTCACCACCTATTCTACCATCTTGTTCCATTTCACGTAAGCCCATCTTGGCTTCCATTCGCATATCTTCAAATACTTTTACACCAAAGTATCTTACTACATCAGCAGGTACTACATATTCACCTTCAGATAACTGAGCTGGTATATCATCACGGACTTCACTGGCAAGAGAGCCTGAAGGTATTTCATTACCTGATACAGGATCACGATCCATTCCGTCATCTGCAATACCACCTTCTTCAAACATACTCATCTGTCTATCCATTAACTTGATCCCTTAACTGTTTTATTTTACGTAGAGCAAATGCTTGACCTTGCAGTCTATACAAATCCTCTGCCCTAGTAGATTGTTCCATTACTCTGTGAACCTCTGAGATTCTTTTATCTACTTCTTCTAGAAAAGAATCCCATAGGACTTTATCGTTTACTAAAGGTTTTAAATTATTCATGCAGCACCTTGTCCAGTATTAGCTGAGAACCCAGGTTCACCTGGAGTAGGCACTGAGCCTGTCCCTATAGTACCGCCACCAGCTCCTGTAGGATCTCCTGCCTGTGCCCCAGCTGGGCCACCTTGAGGCTGTCCTGGAGCTTCTGGTTGAGGCTCAGGAGGATTAGCTTCTTGCCACTTCTTAAGCATCTCTGCTTGTACTGTAGCATCAGACATTGAATTAACTAACTTATCAGGATCAAGTTCCATAGACTTAGCTATCTCACGAATGATGTAATCCATCTTAGCAAATGGTGCTAGTACTGGGTTTTGTACAACTTGTAAGAATTGCATTAGTCGTTGGCTACGTACTTCATTAGCCATCAAGCTTTCTGTACCACGAGCCTTTACATCAAGATCACCTTTGATATCTTCGTCATAGTCAAACTGCATGTTAAAGTTAAAGAATGCTTTAGCTAAAGGGCCAAGTAGGTAATCATCTACATTCTTAACCACATTACGAATACTTCCGTTAGCGGCTGACATAAGCATTGAGATACCAGAAGCTGTACGACCTACACCTGATACACCTGTTTGACCATGTGCGAAAGAAGGAAAGCCTGTTGATTCATCTGATAGTACACGAGCTTTGTCAAACATCTGCATGTTTTCATTAGAAACATTTGGAAACTTAGTTCCGAAGATTGCCTGTCCAGGTGCTCCGCCTTGTCGTCTAAAGACTTTTCCAGGGTATACAGATAAATCTTGACCTGGAGTCAAGTTAGTTTCATCAACCTCTATAATCATATTACCAGATAAAGCAGCATTGTCAACAGCCATTCTCATGAAACCATTCATAAGAGTTTGTGTATCATCCATATTCTCTGCAATACCTACACCAAATAGGCTGTATGGACTTACTTCATAAGGTACAGCATAGTATGGTATTAATGTTGGTGTAAATGGATTCATTACTAAACGTAATACTTGACCATTACAAACCCAAATATTAACTGATACTTGATCTAAGTCTTCAAGTTCTTTTGGAATATCTACATCATGTCCTTCTAGGACTTCTACATCTACATTACCCCAAAACTCTAATACCTCATAACGTTCTGCTTTAGCTTCGTTAGAGTCATCTTCCATAGCTTGTTCCCACCACTCTTTAGTGTAGGATTCACCCATGTTTACTGCTGTATCTATAGCATTCTTACGGAAGAAGGGTCGTCTTTTAAGTGCACGGATTTGAGTACGAGACATCTTATGACGTTCTATTACGTACTCAGCTTCATCCATATTAGATGCATCTGGATCAGGGTAAAAGTTCCATATAGATACAGATGAGGTTTGAGGTACTGTTTTTATGTTAGGTTTGTATTCACCTTCTTCATACTTAGGATATTCTTTATCTACAGCAAAGGGCCCTTTCATTACACCTGTACCAAACAAGGCACATTCAAATGCGGCTACACGTAACTGTTTATTTGCATTAGATTCTTCTAGCTGATCATGGATTTTCTTTTCCATTTTCTTTGCAGAAATCATAGCAGGATGTATAGTAATCTCTGTTGCAGTTCTACCATTACCTTCTTCAAGTATATCAGCTACTGGAGCTAACTTACTTTTAGAACTTGCTAAACGTTCTTGTAAATCTATTACAGTCTCACCTGGTTTTAACTGCATATCCTCTGCGCCAAACTCTTCCTTAGCTTTACGCATGTCATCATTTGATTCAAAGAATACTGAGTCTGCTACACCTTCAGGTAATGTAGTAGGATCAACTGTAATTGGAAACTTACTGTTACCAAACAATACATCTACTATCTGACCATATGCAGCTAATACTTTAGTCTTAGTAACCTTTACAAATACACGAGACTTCTCTGTAGAAGTAAACTGTACATCTGGCCCATATAAACCACGATAGTTACGGTAGGCTTGTACCCAACGTTTTTCTTCAGTCTCACGAGCAGTGGAAGCTTTAGTATAATGATCTTGCACTAAACCAACTACAGTTCCTGAAAGTGGATCAGAATAATTATCTTCATCCATGTCTTCTATAGCATTAGCCTCTACTGAGTCCATTGCCATTTCATTTTCAAAGAATTCATCTTCTTCCATTGCTTTTCCTTAATAACCGAAAGTTGGGTCGCTTGCTTGAAAACCTGAGTTAGATGTAGGATCGTAATCAAATAAACTACTTCTAGGTCTTGTCATTATTCCGTATCTTAATGCATCGTATAGGTGATCTTCAGCGTGAGTATCTACATCTTCTGGATTCTTTTTATCTAAAGGTATAGAAGGTAACTGGGATATAGTATTAGAACATGTGTTAAAGAATACTAGTCTTGGTTCTTCTGTAAACTCATCAACCTGTAGTCTTCTGTGTAATTCGTTTTTACCTGCTACACGAGATCCTTTTGATCTATCAGCTGGTCTCCACCTACATCCACGCATTATCATTTGTTCTGCTAGAGATGGGCCAGTATCTCCACGTTTATGCCATAAAGAACTATCAAGTACACCATAACGTATTTTTTCAAACTGTTCAACATCTAATATCATATCTGCTAAATCAGTAGCAATAACTTTAGATACATACATCTCTCGATAAACAATTAGTTGTTCATCAGGTGCTACTGCTATCCAAACAACTCCAGTGTACGAACCATAACCATAGTCACATGCACGGAACTTAGGCCAATTATCTGGAATCTCAAAAGGTTCAACTACATGTATATGCCTATTGAACTCTGGGAACGCAGCACCTTCATTAATGTCCCAATCACCTTCAAGAAGTTGTCTACGCTGATGCTCAGGTAACGACAATAGATTGGCTTCATACATACCATCATCAGCTAAGTAGGGATTATCAAACAAAGTTGCAGGTATAAACCTACGTTTGAATAAGGGTTCACCTTCTTTACTGTGACCTTTAGGCCATTCAATTACATTACCTGTTTCAGGATCTGTAGCCCAGAAAGCCTTATTAGGTACTTCAGGATCAATAAAAGTCTTCTTCACCCATTGATGACCTGGGCCACCTGGGTTGGATGTTGCTCTCATGTGGAGAGGTAAACCCGATTGTTTAGTTGTACGTAACCTTGAACGCATATAGTTCCAAGGATATGGGGTAGGCCACTGTGTCATCTCGTCAAAGCCAATCCAATTAAAGGCCTGACCTTGGTATCTCATTACATCATCATCTCTATCTAAGTATGACATCCATAATGTCGCACCTGATGGTGCAATCCAAGTCTTATCTCGTTCCATAAACTTAATCCCAGGTATTGCCTTGGGATATAGCTGCTTTGAAACAGATATAAGCTCCCTTAACTCCTCTGTACTTCTACGTACTAGCAACATAGTTGCATGAGGGTTGTTTAAGAAGCGCACAGGGTCTGCAATCATAGCATATGACTTGCCACCGCCAGCAGAACCACCATAAAGTACCTCTTGTTCAGTAGATGCTAGGAAATCTGTCTGAGGGCCTTCATTAGGCTCAAAGATTATTTCCCTTATAGCCTTATCTACCTGAATTGGTGCTGGCTTTACCTGTGCTGGTGCTAGTTCCTTTGAGGACTCTTGCACCGATACGTTGTCTTTCAAGCTTTTCCGCTTTTTCTGCGGCTTTCTTGTACTTTTCTGCATAGAAGCGCTGGATTGAAGCTTCTTTCTTACGTTTTTGTTCAAGTTTAACCCTCTGCATTAGACCCACATGAGAGATATAACGTTCTGAAGTAGTACTTAGCCAATTAGAAACCTCACGTAGGCTGTATTGCTTAAGGTACTTCTTAGCTTGCTCGAATAATTCTAACTCTTCTGGGATTGGTAACAGTATATCAGAGTCGGTGGGGTCTTGTCTATAGCCAAATGGTATAACTCTACCTACTCTTACTACTGGAAGCCAATCGTATTCGCCTTCAGTCTCTTCTGGCTTAGGTAACTGCCAAGTTTTATTAGTCTTCATCTGATTTAGGAGGTAAAATAAACAAAGGACTCTCTGCTTTAACCTCAACCTTATCTGTTTTAACAAAGCCAGCTCTATCCAGAAGATCTTTAGCAGCTGCCATCTTCTCTTTATTGCCTAAGTCTGTTGGGTTTTCCATTACGTCTAGCATAGAGTATGCAGCTTGAGGGCCACGAGTAGCTATAAGACTCTTTGTTCTTCCTGCAATCTCCTCTTCTAGAGTTTTCATTATACTAGCTGAAGATGTTCCTTCGGCATACCCTGCTAGCTTTATAGCTTTCATAGCATTACCTCTGGCATCCCCAAAAAGGAATCCAAGGAACATCTCTTGCTTTTCTGTAAGGTTACGAGCCATTCATTCTCCGTTTGATATCGTATCTTGCAATACCTATATCTTTTAGTTCTCTATCGGTTAAGTGTGTAAGTAACCACAAGTCTGCTCTAGCTTGCTGTGATTTTTGTATTGAGTCGTTTAAGGCTTTTAGCCATTTTGAAAATGTTTTAAACATGTAAGTTCTCCAGTTGGTACTACAAGACATTTGTAGTTTACTAGAGACTAGTTTTACACAAACAGTTATATCATACTATAGATAATAATGCAACCCCGTTATGCTTTAACGTGTTGGATTATAAAACTCTTTACAAGATATTAGCACTTCCATAGTATTAGTTGTCTCACCATATGCAACAATCTTATCCCCTGCATGAAGGTGTAATACACCAGCACCAAATATATTCTCTGCTGAGTTACCTGCTATAGTATGGTTCTTAAGTACGTAATGATAAGTAGTATCATCTTGGTGATAGAACTGCAGATAAACTTTTTTAGAAGAGTTATTGTTATTAGCTACGTGTAGTAAGTCCACTGTTGCATCATGAAATGGTGGACAAGTATACACAAGAGTAGCGTTAGCACCTGTAGTAGTAGATGCTACCGTTACTGCTTCTGTAGCTGTGGAGTAAGTTGTTTCAACCATTTATTTGTATTTGCCTTTTACACCAAACTTTTTCTTATGTTCAGCAATAGACTCTTCTTTAACACGAGTAGTATAAAGTTTATCTTTAAAAGTAAATGTTGCTTTATTAGCTTTACGGTTACGTTTAAATACTGCACCAAATGATTCATCACTAACTGGGCCAGCAGCTGGTTTATTTAAGTTAATACCTTTACCTTTTTCTATTTCAGTCTTAGAAACTCTAGCTCTAGGGCTTGGTTTAACTTCAACATCACCTTTTTTGACTTTCTTTTTACCGCCAAGAGCCATTATTGCTCCAGCAACACCAGAACCTAATCCTACTATTAACGGGAGATTAGATTGCTTACCTTTTGAAGTAGAAGTTTTGGAAGTTTTAGAACCTGGCTTAGTAGGTTTAGCACCTTTACCTTTAGAGTTAGAAGTCTTCGAAGTAGAGGAAGGCTTAGGAGCTGCATTAGCTTTAGAACCTTTATTATTAGAAGTCTTAGAGTTCTTAGCAAGAGGTTTAACAGGTTTAGCATTAGCTCCTTTATTCGTAGAAGTCTTTGAAGTAGTAGATGGCTTAGGTGCTGCATTTGCCTTAGATCCTTTACTGTTAGAAGTCTTTGAAGTTTTTGAGGGTGGTTTAGTAGGTTTAGCTCCTGCGCCTTTATTATTAGAAGTCTTAGAGTTCTTAGCTAAAGGTTTACTAGGTTTAGAACCTGCACCTTTATTATCAGAAGTCTTAGAATTTTTACTTAAAGGCTTACTAGGTTTAGCTCCAGCTCCTTTATTATTAGAGGTCTTAGAGTTTTTACTTAAAGGTTTTGGTAATTTAGCACCTTTACCTTTAACATTAGCTGTTCTAGAATTTTTAATTAAACCTGCAACATTACCTGGAGTAGCATTTTTAATTACACCACCTGTGCGTTTTTTTGCTATTTGTTTAGCAGCATTTTCTGAGACTTTACGTGCTCCTGCAGCTATAAGTTTTTTACCCTGTGTTTTTATTATTGCACGTACTACTATGTTACCTAAAACATATAATCCGTATCCTATCGGTACTGGCATTTATCTATTTCCCTGTATAAGATGCACCGCATTTAGCCATGCCACCTTTGTTATAACCCATTTTCTTAGCTACCTTAGGTGCAGCTTTTTTCAAAGCTTTCATACCCTTATTAGGTTTAGCCATACCACCGTGCATATACCCAGATTTTTTCTTCATATCTGAATCCTTCATCATTGTGCCGTCAGGCATTTTGTGATAACCTTTTTTCATAGTCAGTCCGCCTTTCGAAGCTCTAAACTTTTTAGTTTTCTCTGCAATTTTCTTTGGTTGTTTTACAAATTGTTTTCCTGCTGCTGTGCCTTTGCGTTTAGCTGCACTAGTAGCTGCATATTCTGCTGGGGTTAAGGCTTCTCTTGCTTTTTTAGGGAGATAACGTTCTCCTGTTTTAGCACTAGGCTTACCGCTTTTAGTTCCCCATTTTTCTTTAGTCCACTTCTTAAGTGACTTCTGAGAAGCTTTCATGTCTTCCTATAACCTCCACCAGCTTTTTTATACTGTAGGGCTAGCATCTGTGCCTTACGTGCAGACCACTGACCTGCTTTACCACCCTTAGTACCTGCTTTAATCTTACTGAATAATCTCTTACGTAATGCAGGTTTTGTATAGTTACCTGCTTCGTTTACTTTTGATCTAGGTTTAGCCATTACCACTTAACCTTATCTGCCCAATAGGCTGCTGACATTTTACCCTTCTTAATATTCTTGGCATGTCTAGACTTAAATGATTTTCTTTTCTTCTTCATCTTATCAGATTCACCAGACTTAGGTTTACCTGCTGTAGACGCACCCTGCTCACCGAAACGAATAACTTTATACTTGCCACCCTCTGATGCCATAACGACATGAGACTTAGTAGCATGATCAGGAGTACGCTTAGGTTTATTTACGCCTTTAAGACCAAGGCGTTTCATAGCTGCTTTGACTCGATCAGGAACTGCCATTATATCATACTCAATGCTTGTTCTAGTGTTTCTTTGTTTCGCCTAGTCCAACCACGACCAAATGTTTTAAAAGTATCTAAGCCTTCATAGAAGCCTTGACGAACAGTATATACGTAGTCCACAATAAACTTAGGATCTTTCTCCAGGATAAGACCTAGTGTCTGTGGCCCGATTGCTCCATCGGCTGTAGCTCCTACTGCACGTTGAATAGCTTTAGCTGGACGACCAGAACCTGAGTTCACAGCCCAGTCAAACGCACACCAGTCTACACCAGATGGTAGATGATCACCTTTAACTCTATCCCAGTAATTCTTTTTGTAGATTGGCCCGACATCTGCTGGAGTTAGATCTCTCATCTCCTGCTCGGTAGATTCCCTGCCGATCCATTCATCATACACTCTTTTAGTAACACCGAGGTTAGTCATACCGCCTGGGTCACTAGGATGATTAACGTATCCACCTTCATGGTGTAATAACATCTCTAGACATTTATCAAAATTGTTTTTCATTATTTCTTCCCGAAGTATTTACTTACACCACGCATACCAATGCTGGCACTTACAATTCCACCTAGTGAGTACTGATACCAATCAGGCATAACCTCTAAAGCAGTAAACCCTGCTTGTACTATTTGATTACCCCAATCACCACAGAAGGCTAGGATCAATGGTATTGAGAATAGTAAAGTAATCCATTCGTCTTTCCACGAGTTCTCTGTAGCCTTCATAGCTGCTAGATCCCAATCAAGTTCTCCAGTAGCTATCTTCATCTTTGTTTCAGCTTCAGCCTTCTTCACAGCTGTCTTGCCTTCGATCATTGTACCAGCTAGATTAGCTACTTGACCGATTAAGTTTAATCCAAGCATTATCCGTTGTTACCTTTCACTTCTTTCTTGCTCATGTTAGTGACTCCAAAGAATACACCAACTATACCAGCAACTGATAGAAAATAAATAGAAGCCATAGAACCTATGATATCAGCTGCTTTATCTGCACCGATCATAGAACACAATAGAACAAGGAATGGATATGCTAGCATTCCTGCTAAACAAAACCATGCCATTCTTCTTTGAGCATCACGTTGTGCATCTTCATCATCTAATCGTCTACGTCGATCTTCTAATGCTAATGCATCCCATTCAGTCTTATCAATAGATCCACTGTTGTCTACATCTACTTCTTCAAAACTTGTCATTGTTCCCAGTCTCTCTTACGCTTAGGATCTAGTACATCTCTAGCTAATAGCTTACCTTCGAGGTACATACATCTTTCTATTCTGTCTAAGGTTTCCCAAGTACCTGAATGTTGATAGTATGCTTCTCTTATGTAGAATACATCTGATCTAGGTATATGAACCCTACGGAGTTTACCTTCGTTCTGATCAGCAAGTGCCTTATAGAACTCTTCAAGTACCCTCTCACTGGAATACATTTTAGGTTTGGACATGACTAGTTATACCTTTTAGGAAGCCTCTGTCAACAACTAAAGTTGGTACGACAGATAATTGTACATCTATTAAGAATCCTTATCGTTACTAGTATAGAGTAAGTATAACATTATGAGGGTACTTTAGGTGTACTTTAAGTATTACTTAAGTATTAATTATTAATATTAATAATAGATTAAGTTACTTTAAGTAACTCTAAGAATACTTTAAGTATATTATATCACATTATTAAACTAAGTCAATGGACAAATTGAAGCACATTAAAGTATTTCTTGAGCTACTTACTTAAAGTAACCTAAAGAATACCTAACGGCGGCGGACTAGGTATAAATACCTAATGAGAAGCTCAACGTAGCTCACTGAGGGGTTGTCTTCTGTCGTCAGGTTAAGATATACCCCAGGCATACCTAAAGCCTCTCTACGGGGCTGTATAATGTATTAACATAATAAGGAAGATAATGGGGTAACATTATCACCAATATCTATATAATGATAAGGAGATTAAGTATTACCCCAGTTTCAGGGATAATGTTATAATATAACGTATTTACATAATGTAGTTAACAGCTTTAAAAATACCCCCCGCTGTCATTGGCTGTATATACGTACGTACACCCCCCGTCTGCCCCATGTCCCCTCCCTTTTGTTCCCGTTCTGTTCTTATTAGATAATTATTATGATTATTCTCTAGCTAACCTATTGAAATCATTACATTATTTATACAATTAGAGATTATCAAATGTAGATTTATTATGAAATATGTTATGTTATACTATAACACTCTGCAACCAAAAGATTTATGTTTAATACCATACCATCTATTTAGTTCAATATTAAACCATATCCCCTAGTAAATCATCAAGATAGTTTAATGCTAAACCATAAAGTAGTTCAACATTAAACTAATTATAATCTTTAATACATAATCTATAATATATAAATAAATATTGAATTTGTTTTCCTTTGTTTTCAATAGGTTACAAGAAATATTATAAAAATATTACAAAATATACAAATTTCTTGTTGATTTATTAAATTATATCATTATTTTGATATTTAGAAATTGATTATAAGTATTTTCGGAGTGAGATTATATTTTAGATTTTAGTAGTTTTTTAACTATGTGCTATTTTAAATAGGTTCTAGTTTTTTACGAGTTTTATTTACTTTAGGTAAAACGAAATAAAAGACATGTTGAAAAAAGAACCATCTTTTTATTTTCGGGTTGGATAAAAAGACGCATATCAATGCACCATTCAAATCAATTCCCTTAATAGGTACAAGGTCTAGCAATCCAAATACTTATTATGTTCCGAATAAAGTAAACGAACGTAGTTTTATACGTTCCTATTTATATAAAAGGGAAAGCCCAAAGAGGTAAATAATTTATATAGCTATAGTTGGTAAAGGTATTAGACGACAGTCTTTCTTGATTGAACAAAATTAAAGATATTGATAGCAACTAGTAATAAAATTTCAATCGGTTCTGCTAATTGGTTTTATTAATAAGAGATATAAAAAGAAATATTAAAAATTATTAATCAGTTATGACAGCGGTTTCAATTAGGCCGCTGTTATTGATGTTTAATGATAGCATTAAGCAAAATGAAATAATATAAAAAGGAAAGAAATATTATGACTTATACAACTTTAGAGACTGCTTTTAATCGTGCTTTAGGCAATGGTGCAAACTTAGGTTTTACATTTAATGAATTAATTAAAAATGTGGTAACTGGTAAAAGCAAAGGTGATACAACTAGTATCGTAAATGTGATAGCTATGGCCAATAAAAAAGGTGATAAGATTGAACAAAGAATTAAATTTGTTTTTGGTTTAGTCTATAAAGGTGCAGAATTTAAAACTGAAAAGAACAAAAAGACTGGTAAAACTACTAGCAAAATGATTATTAAAGGTATTAAACCAAATCAAAAGGTTTTAGATATACTTGAACAACTAGCACAAGATAAAGTATCAATGCGAGGTGATAAGTATTTGCAAGCCCTAGTAGGTAAAACAAAAAAGAAACCTACACCTTTAAACGTAAAATCTTTTATTGATACTTGTTCGAAGCGTTCAACAGATGAATTAAAAGAGATGCAAAAAATAATTAAGGCCGCAATTAAGCATCAAGAAAATAATGTAGTTGTTGAATTACCTAATAAAAAGGCCGCTTAATATAAATGAATATCGAATAAGCACATCATGTTTTTACATGGTGTGTTTTTCCATGTTCAACTATAGAAAGGTAATGACATGAGTAATAGACAAAAGCGTATTGACGCAGAACGCAAGGCAAAAATAAATGGAGTAATTGCCATTGTTTTTCTTTTAGTAATCACGTTTACTATAGGCGTGATGGTAGGGAGTAAATTGTTATGATGAATTATGTTTTGTGTGGTTGGTATGAAACAGAGTTTGGCCTAGAAGTTTTTGAAGTTGAAGGTCTAGACCTAGAGGCGTGTGTGGCACAAGTACGCCATGACTCTGAAGATTTTGGCCATACCGATATGGAATTAAATGGTGGTATTGGTACGCCTGATTATGATGTTACATCTAAGGTTATTAAGATGGTGTGTGCATCATGAATAGGGATAGCTTCAATCAATGGTTAGATACATGCCCCACTGATGGTTGGCGTGTGGTGTCGGATACCTATGGCTTTATTCATGTAGCCTATGGTATAGAAGAAGATCATGAATGGGTGGAGGAATCCTCATGGTCTCAATTTAAGTTAGCAACACTATGGTTTTTGTTTGGTGGTGTTGTGTCTTTAGGCGTGTTCAGTATGTTTATATCGTTCATGTCGTGGTGGTTAAATTAATAAGTGAAAGGAATAATATGACAAGTTTTATTATAGACTGGTGGAATTTAATAATGGATCATGAAAGAAATCC
>Ga0206682_10001153_pt1 | contig 26315 bp, 37 predicted proteins | sample M240m12015metaG_FD_155444 | JGI IMG/M metagenome (GOLD analysis project Ga0206682, IMG submission 155444) | Ammonia-oxidizing marine archaeal communities from Monterey Bay, California, United States - M2 40m 12015 | ecosystem: Environmental > Aquatic > Marine > Intertidal zone | place: USA...
GTGAGATGTACAAGATTGCAGATGCAAAAGGTTACAACAGTGTTGAAGCTTGTGCTGATGTTGTTGAGTTATTTATGCAAGTACCTAACTTGGGTATGGTCAAGGCATCTTTCCTTGCTCAATGCCTAGGTTTCAATGTAGCTTGTATTGATGGACACAATGTCAAGCGACTAGGTATCAATCCTAACTTGGTTAAGACACCACCAAAGGCTATGAAGCCAGAGACTGCACGTCGAAAGGTTGAAGAGTACATAGTACTTACTCAACGTGAGGGTTCAAAGTATTGGTGGAACACATGGTGCGAGTATGTTGCAGGTAACAAAGCTAATCGTAAGCTTACTACAGGTAATATCGTATCTAAATTTCATGTAGAATGTATAACATACGGGAGGTAACATATGAATGCAGTATACTATGAAGAACTTTATTAAGTTCACTAAGTCCGATGACGGACTAACTACTAAGAAGAAGAAGCCTAAGCGTGATGATTGGAAGCGTGAGCGTTCAACAGCACGTAAGATTAAAACTAATATGCAAAGAGGCATAACAGATTACAAACAAAAACGTATAGCATAAGGAGCTAACATAACATGACTACTATTTCAAAACCACTAGTAAAAAACACTAACCCAGAACTATATGTGAAGCACACAGCACACATGTCAAAAGCAGGTATTCATACCTACAACTATGCATCTGTTGATGATTACATTCTACAGAACTGGAGAGTGTCTACTATAAAACAGATTGCATCTGACTTGAATGAATACCCTAATCGTATTGTATATAGGGTACAAGTATTACAATCTGTAGGTTTAATAGGTAGCAAGTATACGACTAAGCGTGCTACATTGAAGACACAACAAAAGATGCTTGTCACTTGGTTGGCTGACATCAAACAACAATTGGAGGCGTAGTAACAATGTCAAATAAAACACAAGCACAGTGGAAAGCTGAACGTATGGCTAGGTATAAAGTAACTAAAAAGTTATTGAAGTCTATGTCTGAAGATCAGCGCAAAGCTATTGCAGAAGCTCAAGAAGTTTTGAATAATACATACTTCATGGTTACAGAAGCTCATGATCTGTACATGTCAGACATAGGTAAGATTGAGTCCGCTATGTATTCTATGAAGTTTGCATTCAAAACTGAGGACGAGTAACTCATGCCTGTTATGGCATATGAAGTCACGTTAGCCATTGACAGTAAGAATACTATCGTTAAGTTAGATGATACGTATCCTTCTGTCAGTGATTGGCGTACTGCTTCAGAGTTTGCTATTCATATGATGATGCGTAGCAAGCCAGATTCACAAGTTGAGTTTGTTGATTGTAGTGAGAGAGTACATGAGATATACTCATCATGGGGATACATAAGTGAAACCCCACCATCAATTCAATAAGTCCGATGTCGGACTAACCATGAAGGAATATAACAATGAAGATTAGAACACAACTATCCCTATGTGATGGCATATCAGGTGGTCAGATGGCAGGTGATCGAATAGGATTGCATGCTGATACGTATATAGCTAGTGAGATTGATCCATATGCTATTAAGATTACACAGAAGAACTACCCTAACACTGTACAAGTAGGTGATATGACTGAGTGGAGATCATGGGATATTGATTGGTCTAAAGTTGATTTAGTCACAGCAGGTTTCCCATGTCAGGCATGGTCAGTTGCAGGTCAACAGAAGGGTGATCGTGATCCACGAGGTCAATTGTTTTGGGTAGTACTAGACATCATGCAACATGTGCTAGAGCATAACCCTAATGCTAAGTACCTAATGGAGAACGTTAGAATGTCTAATGCTTTTGAGGAGTACATCACGTACCATACTGAGCAAGCATTACCCAATGTAAACAAGTACCTAATCAACAGCGCACTAGTGTCTGCACAGAATAGGAAACGTTTCTACTGGACTAACATCGAAGGTATTCAACAGCCAGAAGACAAAGGCATAGTCTTAAAGGATGTACTTGAGGATGGTTTGACTGACAGAACTAAGTCACATTGTCTTGATGCTAATTATTTCAAGGGTGGTAATCTCAAGTCATACTTTGAGAAACACCGCAGACAGTTAGTGTTTAGTGATGATCAGATGTGCCATGTAGGTGACGCTGATCTGAAGGGTCACGGATATGTACGAAGGGTGTATGCAGCCGAAGGTAAAGCACCTAGTCTGTGTGCCTCAAGTGGTGGTAACTTAGAGCCTAAAGTATTGGTGAAGGGTGGACGTATGGTTGGTCGAAGACTAGATGATAATGGTACTCGTAAAGACTATGACACATCTATACCAATCAAACAGATGATTGAAGTTAGAGAAGATGATAAAACTAATTGTCTAACCACAGTAACTAAGGACAGTATCTTGATTGAGAACTTGTCTTGGCGTAAGCTAACACCATTAGAATGTGAACGCTTACAAACAGTACCAGACGGGTACACTGAAGGTGTATCAAATACACAGCGTTACAAGATGCTCGGTAATGGGTGGACTGTAGACGTGATAGCACACATATTGAAAGGATTATGATATGACAATTAAAGAGCTAATATTGCAACTTGAACAAGCACTAGAGTCTCACTATTCAGATGAACTTGTGTGTATTTATGATCAAGATACAGGTGAGCGTATAGATATAGAAATTGTAGATGATACAATTGATGGTGAAGTACAACTAAATGTAAAGGAGTTTTACAGTGACTGACGAAATACAAACATATACTATGTCTAAGGCTTTAGATGCTTATGTAGAAGGTTATGCAGTATATATAGCACACCCTCTTGATGAAGACCCAGATGATAGACTGTTTAGCGCAGGTGAAATCATGAGAGCTGATGGACACCTATTTATAATAAAAGAAGAGGTACTTGCAGATGAATAAACAAAGAACTAAGATACCCGCCCTTGATGATAATGGTAAGTTTGTATACAACAATAACGAAGGAGATAAAACAATGACACAGTATAAACCATACTACAGAAGTAAACCTGTAACAGTACAAGCACGTAAAGAAAAACGTGATGCAACTATAATGACTATAGCTGTAGTAATATTCACAGCATTTGCTATGTTAGGTATTGGCTTTGCTTTCTCAGTATTGGTTCGCTATGTAACTAGTTTGATATTATAAAGCATTGACATTACTATACAAACATGGCACAGTTGCCACATACTTAAACAAATGGAGAATAACATGACTTATATACCCGATCACTTAGACTTTAAAGTGGCTTTCGAACCAACTAAAATGCACGATAAGAAGTACGTTATCAATCAAGATACAGGTGAATACCTAGGCATTGTAGGTAATACATTCCAATGTGCCGCACATGGTGACTTCTTTCGTGGGGTAATGGATACTGCCACACAAGAGCTAGGTGTTGATGCATTAGATGGTGCAGTCAATCAGTTTAGAACAGCACGTAATGGTGCATGGGCTATGCTTGACGTGACACTACCTAACATCAAGACTAAGATTACAACTGACAAAGCTGAGACTGAGATTGGTAACAGGATCATAAGCTTGCATGGTATTGATGGGTCATGTAGTAATCAAGTATTCTTTGGTGCTATAGATTTCTTCTGTACTAACGGCATGATTACTGGTGATCACGACAAGGTGCGTAAGAAGAACACATCTAACTTTACTATGGATAGTTTTATCTACGAACTAAATCGTGCTCGTACTGACTTCTTTGATCAAGCTAAGAGGATGCAAGTGTGGGCAGAGACTAGCCTCAAGTTCATCAATGTAAAAGATTTGATTGAGAGTATCATTAGTTCTAAGACTAAGGCTGAGAAGATGTTCAGCTTGTATAATGCTGAGGCTAGTGTGCGTGGACACAACAAGTTTGCATTGTATTCTGCCTTCACTAACTACGCTAGTTATGCTGATGAACGTAATGGTTTCAACCTACGTAACACGGGACATGATACACAAGCAATCAACATGTGGTCACGTGAACAAGAGGTGAGCAAGTGGGTAAGCAGTAATCAGTTCCGTGTATTGGAAGCGGCATAATGCAGTTAGAGTTACCCATAAATCACGAGCCAAGCCTACATCATTGGGCAAAGTGTATCGCTGATGATGACATACATACAGGATATGAAAAACATTGGGACTATGCATATGATATGGCATGGATATACATAGAGAGTGAACTGGAGAATATTAATGCCTAAGCTACCTAGATATGTACAAGAGAGAGTGTCACCTCACGGGGTGATCTCTTACAGATTTAATCCACCGCAGACTTTAGTTGATGAAGGTGTGGTATCACGTCAAGAATATGGCACTGACCTCAAGGAAGTGCGTAGTATTGTGAAGGAGTTGAACGCAGACATTGACCATTGGCGTGAACAAAAGGCGTTAGTGGTGCAGATAAAACCATCAAGCAAGGTGACAGATTTGATCAACTATTATTATCAATCTAATGATTTCAATATGTTACGAGACACAACTAAAGTGGATTACAGATACTTCCTAACGATACTCCATCAGACAATGGGTGGTAAGAAGTATGACACTGTAACTACTAAGGTTGCCAAGCAAGCATATGAGGAGTGGGTTAAGCGTGGTATTAGTTTCGCTAATCATGCAGCCACATGTGCAAGTAGGGTATACAACTATGCTATTGACATGGAGCATGCCACACAAAATCCTTGGACTAGCATCAAGCGTAAGGCATTGCCACAGCGTAAGGTTGTATGGTCACATGGTGATGTTGTCAGGTTTCTTGATTATTCGTACAGCGATTTTGATTACAGGAATGTAGGATTGATTGTACACATGGCATACGAATGGTGTCAGAGACTAGGCGACATGCGCACACTCAAGTGGGAGAATATTGATCTACGTACACAGCGACTGCAGTTAGAGCAGAGTAAACGTAGGGCTGATGTATCACTACCTATATCAGATGATCTGTGTCACATGTTGAATGAACAACGTAATGACTTTGGCTTTCAAGAGTATGTAGCACCACACCCTAAGCCTATGAATGGTACGTATGAACCCTACGCTATGGAGAGATTGTCTAAGGTGGGTAGACGTGTCATGAGATTGGCTAAGTTACCAGAGGAGTTACGTCTTATGGACTTACGTAGAACAGGTGTAACACAGATGGTTGATGCAGGTGTACCAATTGGACAAGTGATGTCTGTTACTGGACACAATCATGTGTCTTCTGTGCAACCATATATGAAACATACATATGATTCTGCAAATAATGCCTTGACACAGAGAAATGTAAGTGTACAATCGAGTGCAGCGAGCAACATAGAAAGTGATACATAATGAATATACTTAGTATTATAAATGATTTGTCACTTACTAATGGTGAAACAAAACGTATGACATGTCCTGTATGTAATACTAAGAATACATTTACTGTAACAAATAACATGGGTTCTATTATATGGAACTGTTACAAGGCTAGTTGTCCAACTGGTGGTGGTACTCGTACTACACTTACCGCTGAGGACATACGTAAATCATTGGGACGTGTTGCAGAAGAGACACATGCTGTAAGTTTCTCAAAACCTGAGTGGTTTGTACGAGACTACGAAAGTATATCAGGCTTCTGTGATACGTGGGGTCTTGATGCACAACATCTAGGTCTATTGTATGATGTGAAGGAACATCGTGTGGTGTTCCCTGTTGTGCATGACAATGTTATGGTTGATGCTACAGGTAGATCACTTGGGAAACGTATACCTAAGTGGAAGAGGTATGGAAAAAGTATCTTGCCATATGCATCGGGACATGGTAAAACTGCTGTAGTTGTTGAGGACTGCATCAGTGCCGCCATTGTCGGAGACAGTGATGTATATGTAGGGGTTGCAGTGTTGGGTACATCACTATCCCTCGGACATAAGCAGTACTTATCGCAGTTCTCAACGGCTATAGTTGCACTAGACCCTGATGCATTACCCAAGACTTTACAGTTTGCAAAAGAGTTACGAGGTTACGTAGATACTGTTAAGGTACTACGCCTCGAAGATGATTTAAAATATAGACTGCCATCCGACATGGCTAATCTTTCAACCCTAGGAGAATAACATATGGAACTATCCCTTATAAGAAGCTTAATGGATAAAGAGTTTTACGATGAACATCGTGGCTCACGTTGCCCAGACAGATTGTTTAGTAAAGATGTACGTAAGATAAAACAATCTATTGATAAAGCAATGGACAACTACGAGCGTACTGTAACACCTGCTGAGATTGAGGCATTGTTTATGTCTAACAATCCCACACTAACTACAGCACAGAGACAAGCATACAGTGCATTGTTTAATCAGATCAACAAAGAACAACCAATGGGTAGTGACGTAGCCCAAGAGGTATTATCAAAACTATTCCAACAGGTGATTGGTGAAGACATTGCTAACCTTGGCTTTGACTATGTGAATGGTAGCAAGTCTAGTCTTGAGCCGTTACGTCAAATGCTTGAGCAGTATGGTGATGACTTCACACCTAACCTAAACATTGAATGGGAAGACATTGACCTTGATACTATCATTGCAATGACTGACCTTGAGTCACAGTGGACGTTCAACATACCTACATTGACACGTAAGGTAGAAGGCATCAATGCAGGTCACCTGATTGAAGTAGGTGCTAGACCTAACACTGGTAAGACTTCTTTCCATGCGTCACTTGTAGCAGGTCCTAATGGATTTGCATGGCAGGGTGCTAAGACAGTTGTGCTATGTAATGAGGAAGGCTACCATCGTGTAGCACACAGATACATTACTGCCGCAACTGGTATGGATAAGCATGAGATAGTAAAGAACAGAGCACATGCTATGGCTACGTTTGCTAAGATACGACCTAATATCATGTTCAAAGATGCAACAGGACGTGACATGAATTGGGTTGAGTCAGTATGTAAGTCATACAAACCTGATGTAGTTATACTAGACATGGGTGATAAGTTTGCACGCACTGCAGGTTTCTCACGTCCTGATGAAGCACTCAAGGCTAACGCTATTCATGCTAGGCAGATAGCTAAACAACAAGAGTGTGCAGTATTCTACATGTCACAGTTATCTGCGGAAGCTGAGGGTAAGGTTGTACTCAACCAAGCTATGATGGAAGGTTCACGTACAGGTAAGGCAGCAGAAGCTGACTTGATGATTATGATTAGTAAGAACCCAACTGTAGAAGGACAAGAAGAAGAAGACAATCAACGACACATCAATGTAGTTAAGAATAAACTATCTGGATGGCATGGCATTGTACACACCGACCTTGAGTACAAGATTGCTAGGTATGTATGTTGATAACGTGGTTAGATATATCCTTACTGGGGTTGGTTGCAGTACTTGCATTCAACCTCTGGGAACAGAATAGACAAAGAGCATTACTTGAGAATGTACTACGGGATGTATATGATCTAGTAAATAAACACAACTCACTGGCAGATGCCTTCGTAGAATTGGCTAATGACTTTGACGAACAACAGGAGAATAAATGATGGCTAAATGGAAAGAGTTTGAAGTGATTAAAGAACACCATGTGTTTGATCCTGTCGAACGACCTGCACATTACAACCAAGATGGTATTGAGTGTATAGATTATATACGTCAAGTGCTAGGCTTGGATGGTTTCATTGCATACTGTCATGGTAACATGATCAAGTATCAGCATAGGTATCGTTACAAAGGTAATGGTGTAGAGGACATGAAGAAAGCTGAGTGGTATGTAAAGAGAATGAATGAGGCATTAGGGGAGAAACATAGATGAGATGTAGTAGATGCGATGTAGAATTAACAGAAGAAAACCACCCACCTTCATGGAGAAAATCTAATCAGACAAATTGTAAAAGTTGTATGGGTCAAAATAATAAATCAAATAATCCACAAAGAATGTGGGTCAATGGTAAGTATATACCTAAGACACATCCTTTACACAAGGCAGGTAACTACAAATCATTTGGTGATCTAGCCTTTGGTTCTCTTAACAACTACAAACAAATCAAAGAAGGTTATGTGTATGCAATTAGTAACTCTGCATGGCCTGATTGGATCAAGATAGGTATGGCTATTGATGCAGAAGATAGACTGAGTAGCTACCAAACGAGTTCACCTATGCGTAACTACAGGTTGGTACACTCTGTATACTGTAAAGATCGCAGTGAGTCTGAGCGTTCAGCACACATACTTGCGGCACGTAAGGCAAACATACCTTGGAATAAACAAGACAATGGTGAGTGGTTTAACATAACAAAAGAACAAGCTATGGACATACTAAAGGAGATAGCCATTGATTGAAGCAACATACATAGATCATATGGGCAGTGACTTATCTGTAGTCAATGCTGCACGTGTTAGCTTCGGTAAGAAATCAGAGTGGAATCCTAATTACCGAGATGAACCACCTTTGTACCCAAAGGACGAGAAGCTGATTAAATACTTAGCCAAACATAAGCACATCAGCCCATTCGGGCATTCCTTTGCATCCTTTCATGTCAAAGCACCAATCTTTGTGGCACGTCAGTTAGTCAAGCATAAGTTCCTACGTTGGAATGAGATTAGTAGAAGGTATGTAGATAGTGACCCTGAGTTTTATTTACCTGATGAGTGGCGTGGGCGTAGCGAGGATAAGAAGCAAGGTAGTGATGGAGTTATTTATCCTTTAAGTGTATCTGAGAATGAGTTCGTTAACTATACAGCATTAAGAGTTTACAAAGAACTTCTTGAGGAAGGTGTTGCTCCTGAGCAAGCACGTATGGTACTGCCACAGTCTACCATGACAGAGTGGTATTGGTCTGGTAGCTTAGATGCCTTTGCCGATATGTGTAACTTACGTTGCAAGAATGACACACAATATGAAACAAGAGTAGTTGCTAACAAGATTAGTGAAAAACTTCTTGACTTGTTTCCCGTTTCATGGGAAGCATTAAAGGAGAATGATAGATAGATTGGAGTTGGTATGATACTTACCTTAGATGTAGAGAACACAGTAGTAAAAAGAAATGGTAAGCTTCACCTTGATCCATTCGAGCCTGAGAACACACTGGTTATGGTGGGTATGCTAGATGATAACGATAACGAAACTATTATTACATTCGATCATTCAGAGCAAACACCAACTGCAAATGGACGGGCGATTGTTCAAGACACATTGGACAAGACCCGTCTGCTTGTAGCACACAATGCACCCCATGATCTACTATGGTTGTGGGAGTCAGGCTTTACATACGATGGTGATGTATTCGACACTATGCTTGGCGAGTACGTATTACAACGTGGTCAGAAGCAACCACTATCCCTTGAGGCATGTGCAGAACGTTACATGCTAGAGACACAGAAGCAAGACTCATTGAAGGAGTGGCTCAAGGCAGGTAAGTCAGTACGTGATATGAATCACGCTGAGTTATCAGAGTACTTGTCTGCTGACCTACATGCAACACAACAGTTGTACAATGTTTTGCGGACATCATACGAGGGATGCAGTACACTAGAACCAACAGTCAAGCTGACTAACCAGTTAGCTGTACACCTAGCACGTATATATCAACGTGGTCTAAAGGTAGACATGACTGCACTAAACGCTGTTAGACAAGAGTTCGAACAAGAACGTAATGAACTAACAGTAGCACTTGAGAAACAGACTGCAGAGCTAATGGGTGACAGACCTATTAACCTCAACAGTCCAGAGCAATTGTCTTGGGTTATATACAGTCGTAAGCCACACGATAAGAAGTTCTGGAAAGAATTGTTTGATGATCGTATGCCTGATGCAGAATACAAACGTAATGTAAATGCATACAGTAGTAAGCTATTCAAACAGAAAGCTAGTCAATGCCGTACATGTAATGGCAGTGGCAAAACATGGAAACAAAAGAAGGATGGTACACCATATGCTAAACCAAATAGATGCGTTAGTTGTGACGCTACAGGATATAATTTTATTGATATTGATAGTAGGTTGGCTGGGCTAAAGTTCACACCACCTACAGCCAAGTGGGTCAGTGCCAATGGTTTTGGTACAGGCAAAGACAATCTAGTATTCCTTGAGAGTATTGCTAGGTCACGTAACATGACAGATGCAGAAACATTCTTACGTAATGTTCGTAGGTTATCTGCAGTTGAGACTTACCTAAGCAGTTTTGTTGAGGGCATTGCTAACTTTGTCAAGCCTGATGGCCTACTACATGTACGTTTATTACAACATCGTACAGGTACAGGAAGACTATCAGGTGCAGACCCTAACATGCAGAACATGCCACGTGGTGGTACATTCCCTGTTAAGAAAGTGTTTGTATCCAGATGGAAAGGCGGGCAGATAATGGAAGCTGACTTTGCACAGCTTGAGTTCAGAGTTGCTGCCTACCTATCACAAGATATGACTGCCATTGACGAGGTTACTACAGGCTTTGATGTGCATAGCTATACAGCTAAGGTTATTAGCGATGCAGGTCAACCTATGACACGTCAAGATGCCAAGGCACACACATTTGCCCCCTTGTATGGTGCAAGTGGCTTTGGTAGATCAACCGCTGAAGCTGCTTACTACAAGCAGTTCACTACTAAGTATGCAGGTATCGCTAAGTGGCACACTGCACTTGCCAAAGAAGCATTGAACACTGGCAAGATAACAACCCCATCAGGGCGTGAGTTTGCATTCCCTGATGTACAACGTAGACGATTTGGAGGTGTGACATATTTCACACAGATTAAAAATTATCCTGTACAATCGTTCGCTACAGCAGACATCGTACCTATCTCACTGATATACATAGATAAGTTATTGATGGCTAACAAGTTACGCAGTTGTGTTGTGAACACAGTTCATGACTCAATTGTAATTGATATACACCCAGACGAAGAGGAAATAGTATTAAAGATCATACAGGTAGCCAACGATAAGTTGATACCTATAGTAAACAAGAAGTGGTCACTGGACTTTAACATACCACTATTATTAGAAGCAAAAATTGGCCCTAACTGGCTTGACACAAAAGACGTAGTGTGATATAACTACCTTTCGTCTGATAAACATATATAGGAGATAAGACATATGAACACAGTAACAACAGTAGACACAAACAACTTTGCAGAGATGGCACAAGCTATGGGTATGGGTGCTGATGCACCTAAGACTAGTAAGTCAGCTAGTACATTGGCACGTCTACGCATTCATCACACACCCATCATGGGTCAGCAAGAGATTGCAGGTAAGATGAAGAACGTAGAGGTCATTAGCGGTGGTGCATACAAACTAGAGATACCAGATGGTCCTACGTACTATGCTGATCAAGTATCTATCCGACCATTCCTACAGCGATTCATGTACAAGAAGTTTGTCAAGGGCAGTGATAAGACACCTAACAAGTTCGTCAAGACTGTCATGGCTAATGATCTTAACAGTGACATGAAAGACAATGATGGTGGCTTCAACTGTGGTAAACCTGCAGGGTTCATCAAGGATTGGGCGGCACTACCCGACAGTATGAAAGACTTAATCAAGTCAATCAAACGTGTACGTGCTTTGTTTGGTACAGTAGAGTTGGTTAATCCTACTGATGCTGATGGTAATCCTGTTGAGGTAGATACTACTGCATTCATCTGGGAGATTGACAATCGTGATGCGTTCAAAACACTTGGTGAACAGTTCGCTAAGTTGTCTAAGATGCGTAGGCTACCACCACAGCATTACATTACCTCTACTACCAAGGAAGTACCACTACCCAATGGTAGCAGTTTCTATGTACCAGAGACTGACATTGACTTGTCTAACACATTAGACATGGACAATGAGTCGCAAGCAGTCTTTGCTAACTTTGTTGCATGGATTGAGAACTATAATACATACATTCTCAACGCATGGAATGAGAACATGCACAAGAACGAAGAGGTGGATACAGATACTGTAGAAGCCTTTGTGGACATTGACGCAGAGGACTTCGTATAATGAACCACCCTGCTGAACTGGCGATAAATCAGTATCTTGAAGATGCTACATCTGGTAAATCTCGTATGTCTGAAGAGACTATACAACAGATTGGTAAAGATGTAATGGATTCAGTACGCCGCCAGTTCGGTGGGGGCAACAAGCGTGATGAGTTTCGTTTACGTATGTCTAACATAGGTAAGCCTACTTGTCAGCTTTGGTTTGCTAAGAACAAGCCAGAGAAAGCGTTGCCCAAACCGACAACATTCGTGATGAACATGTTACTAGGAGACATAGTTGAAGCTGCATTCAAAGGTATCATTACCGAAGCAGGTGTAGCCTATGAAGACGAAGATAACTTTGTTCAACTAGAATTAAACGAAGATACAATACATGGGTCATACGATCTTATTATGGATGGTGCATTAGATGATGTTAAGTCAGCATCTGATTGGTCATATCGTAACAAGTTTGAGTCATATGATACACTCAGTAAGGGTGATTCATTTGGTTACATTGGTCAGCTTGCAGGTTATGCAAAGGCTACTGGTAAGAAAGCTGGTGGTTGGTGGGTAGTCAACAAGGCTAATGGTAACATAAAGTATGTACCTGCCGATGGCCTTGATTTGGATACAGAGATAGCTAAGATACAGGACACTGTAGACACAGTTAATAAGAATGAGTTTGAGAGATGCTTTAATCCCGTACCAGAAACGTTTAGGGGTAAGCCATCAGGTAACACTATTCTAAATCCTAACTGTAAGTTCTGTGACTTTAGGTTTGAATGTTTTCCAGAACTACAAGAGTTACCATCTAAGGTATCACAAGCTAGAGTTAAACCAACAGTAAGTTATATTACTTTAAACGAGGGTTAAACCATGAAGGCAAAGCAGTACGCTGCCGCAAGGAAGCATGGGTATAGGAGTGGGTTAGAGGTCAGAACAAAAGACTATCTAATCGAGCATGAGATGCCATTCAAATATGAGGAGATCAAGATTGAATGGGAAGACCTTATGTACCGCACCTATACCCCTGACTTTGTATTGAAGAACGGCATTATAATTGAGACAAAGGGAATGTTTAAAGCTGAAGATCGCCGCAAACATCTGCTAATAAAGAAGCAACACCCTAAGTTAGACATACGATTTGTGTTTACTAACAGTCGTTCTAAGATAAGTAAGGGTGCTAAAACTAGCTATGGACAATGGTGTGAGAAGAATGGTATACAGTATCATGATCGTATCATTCCATTGGAGTGGCTGAAAGAAAAAGGCAAAGACAAACATCCAGATTTAATTAACTGCCCATACAAAAAGATAAAGAGAGGATAGCACAAACATGAATGACGAGAATATATTAATAGATTTCCATCCTAACGATTACATTATTAGGCTATCTCCCTTTTTAGATGATACGGGTAAGTGGACAGGTGAGTTGATGGTAGGCACTATATCTACAGAAGATAATGTAATGAATGATACTGATCACTACCAACTAACACACCTAACGCAGATGATCTGTGCTGCCATACCTGCGATGGAAGAAAGCCAAGAAGTTCGTGACCTACTAAGTGAAATAGTAGAAGAAGCTAAGAATGATGGTACTCTAACAGAAGAACCAGAAGAAGTAGAAACTAAAAAGAAACCAGACATAACTAGTATAGATAAAAATATAATCAACGTTAAGTTTCATTAGAGGGGACAATGATATGATAGTAAAAATATTTCTAACTCTTGATTTAGATGAAGATGAATATCCTGTACCTGTAGATGGAAAGATACACGATGAAGTAGAAGACGCATTAAAAGAGTTTATATATGATGTTGACGGGATGGAAATCCAATCAATCAAAACAATAGTGGAGTAGTATGAATATGAATAACCATTTACCAACTGACTATCAATCTTTCATACACAAGTCACGTTATGCACGTTGGCTTGAGGAAGAAGGCCGTAGAGAAACGTGGTCAGAAACAGTAGGACGATACGTGACGAACCTAGTGCAACCAGCATTAGGTGATAACCCTAAACAGATAGCAGAGATTGAACGGGCTATACTAGGACTAGAAGTGATGCCTTCCATGAGAGCATTAATGACTGCTGGTCCAGCATTAGCACGTGACAATACAGCAGGTTACAATTGCTCATACCTAGCAGTAGACGATGTTAAATCTTTTGATGAAGCTATGTTTATTTTGTTGTGTGGTACAGGTGTTGGGTTTTCAGTTGAACGTCAATCTGTGACTAAACTACCAGAAGTACCAGAGCATATGTATGATAGTGAAACTACTATTGTAGTTAAAGATAGCAAAGAAGGTTGGGCTAAAGCATTACGTCAGATGATTGCATTACTTTATAGTGGTGAGATACCTAGATGGGATGTATCTAAGGTACGACCTGCAGGTGCAAAGCTAAAGACATTTGGTGGTAGAGCATCAGGCCCAATGCCTTTGATTGATCTATTCAACTTTGTTATTAAGACATTCAAAGATGCTAAAGGACGTAAGCTATCATCACTAGAATGTCACGACATCATGTGTAAGATTGGTGAGGTAGTTGTAGTAGGTGGTGTACGTAGGTCAGCTATGATCTCTCTATCTAATCTATCTGATGATCGTATGAGACATGCTAAGTCAGGCTCATGGTGGGACAATGACCCTCAACGTGCCTTGGCTAACAACTCTGTGTCATACACTGAGAAGCCAGACAGTTTATCTTTCATGCGTGAGTGGATGGCGTTAGTTGAGTCAGGCTCAGGTGAACGTGGTATCTTCAACAGACAAGCATCTAAGAAACAAGCAGCTAAGAATGGAAGACGTGATCCTAACTATGAGTTCGGAACTAACCCATGCAGTGAGATAATATTACGGCCTAATCAATTCTGCAATCTAACAGAGGTAGTTGTAAGAGCTACTGATAGTACAGAAGACTTAGAACGTAAGGTACGTATCGCTACTATCTTAGGTACAATACAATCATCATTCACTAAGTTCCCATACCTACGTAAATCATGGCAGACTAACACAGAAGAAGAAAGATTACTCGGCGTGTCTATGACAGGTATTATGGACAACCCATTAACAACAAAGTCAAACAAAGGATTGGAGAAAACTCTTGAGCACCTCAAACAAATCGCCGTTGCTACTAACGCTAAGTGGGCTGAACGCCTTGACATCCCTATCAGTACTGCTATCAGCTGCGTTAAACCAAGCGGTACTGTCAGCCAATTGGTTGACTCTAGCAGTGGGATTCACGCTCGTCACTCAGCCTATTATATTCGCACTGTACGTGGAGACAACAAAGACCCGCTGACACAGTTCATGATGGATCAAGGTATACCTAATGAGCCAGACGTAATGAAGCCTGACCAGACTACTGTGTTTAGCTTCCCTATGAAAGCTCCAGAGGGTGCAACAGTTACCGCTGACATGTCTGCTATAGAACAACTAGAGATGTGGTTAGCCTATCAGAGATCATGGTGTGAACATAAACCATCTGTTACTATCAACGTAAAGAATAACGAATGGTTTGAGGTAGGTGCATTTGTATACAAACATTTCGATGAGATGTCAGGTGTATCATTTCTACCATTCAATGAACACACATATCAGCAAGCACCTTATCAAGATGTCAATGAGAAAAAATACCTAGAGTTACTAGGGTCAATGCCATCATCTATTGATTGGAGTGGACTATCAGAGTACGAACAGGAAGACAACACAGCAGGTAGCCAGACACTAGCATGTTCTGGAGATAGCTGTGAGATAGTTGACCTAGTATAATGTTTGTGATAATATCAAGAGACAATTGTAGCTTCTGTAGTATGGCAAAAGATTTAATATATCTTTACAACGAGAACTATAGAGAGTATAATGTGGAATCAGGCAGTTCGAAATGGATACTGTCCTTATTAAAGAAGGCAGGGTACAAAACTGTACCGCAAATATATGCTCCCGATGGCTCGTACATCGGGGGTTATGAATCACTACTAACCTATATGAAGGAGAATAACTATGGCTAAAGTAACAATAGATGAGGTTGAATATGAATCAGATGATTTTACAGATACTCAGAAGAATCTTTTACAAGAGATCACAATCAATAACAACATACAGTCAAGTAAAAACTACGAGATACACTGTCTCAAGTTCACTAATGAAACACTGGTGGCTAAACTAAAGGAAGAGTTAGCCACACCAGAGGCTGAAGAACCTAAGAAGGAATAACATAGGATAATCCTTATGATTAAACGCACAAGAGAATCACGTGGTCTGGGTAAGTATGACGCACCATTAAAGCTACAGCATCAGATGGGATACAGTAGTTTTAAACGTGGCAGTAATAAGAACCCATTCAGTGAAGATACTATGCAGTATCGTGAGTGGAATAGAGGGTACAGTAAAGCCTTCTATGACAATTTAAAACGGGTAACTACGGATGAACTTAGAACAAGAAGCCGAGCAATTTATGAAGGAGAAATACAACATGGTAGAGTTTAACGTGTACCAGACCACAGCATCTGATACTGCCATATATGAGGATCAATATAAAATCCTATACCCTGCTCTTGGATTAGCAGGTGAAGCAGGTGAGATTGCAAACAAGGTGAAGAAACTAATACGTGATGGTCCAGCTAAGAGGCCAGAAGATTGGCGTGAACAAATATCTGATGAGCTAGGGGATGTGTTATGGTACTGTGCGGCACTAGCTACTGATCTTAATCTGACATTGGGTAAGGTTGCAGGTGATAACATAAACAAACTTGCTGCACGTAAAGAAGCTGGCACTATAGGTGGTAGCGGAGACAAACGATAGACAAAAAAGAAGGGGCTTAATTGCCCCTTTTTCTTATTCTTTATTTTAATTTGATCTTACATTGATTGTCCATAACCAATTAGGTCTATTAAATTATCAATAGCAGTATCAACTTCTTCTTCAGTACCACCTGTTATACTTGGTTCATGGTTATTATCGTCAAAGAACTCACTCGTAGCAAACCTACGTTGTGCCTTAGATAGTTTAGAGTATTGTGACCTTAACATTGCTAACTCACTTGTGTCTTCAGCCATATCTACAGACACGCCACTCTTTAACTTATCTATCTCTTTCTTTAACTTACCTCTTACAGTATTATTTATGTATTGATCTTCTGTGTACTTCTTTCTAAAGGGGTCATCGCTAGGGCGTTTGTTATATTCTTTACGTAACTTTATTTCTACGTCTTTAAAAATATCAACTATGTCGGGTAAGTATTCTTGTAAAACTTTATTTTCTGCCCTACGTGTACTTGCCATTCTTGATCTACTACCTACTTCAAACTCTGTGAATCCTTTGTCTGTTAAGTACTCCCCATAGTCTTCGTCTTTAGTAAATTTAGTTATACCAAATAGTAAACTACCTACAATACCTTCACGTTCTTTGTCGGGAGAAAACACAAACTCTCTTTCCTCTTCAGTAAACTCTTCACTAGGTGTAAATAGATTACTGACACCACGTTGAGCAAAGCCACGTTTAATTTCACCCGCTATTGTTGGGGCTTCATCTGTAGATTTATCAGTATAAGTAGTTGGCCTATATCCTGTAGCCCTCTGAGCTTCTACTACTTGTGTTATAGGTATAGCCCATGTAGTTAAGTAATCAGCTATTAATCTACCTGCTGCTTTCCTAAATTTCTCTTCTCCAACAAGATCGCCACCATCAGAAAGTATATTTGAAATCTCGCTTATTAAAACGTTCGATGCACCTGTTCTAGCTGAAGCACCTAAGAAAGTTTCTGAAGCTTCTTTAGCATCAAACCAATCCATAAATGTACCTGTAGCTGTATCTTCTTCTTTCCTACCCATAAGAGAACCAATTTTATTTGCTACTACTGCTCTAGGCAGATACTTCTGAGCGTCAGGGTCTAATCTTTTAGCCGCTTCTGCCATCCATAAAAATTGTCGCATAGGATACTGCGCTGTAACATCTATTACGTTACCTTCATCAGCATTAATCTCTTTATATTCGGCAGGTGCATCTTCTGATGTGCGGTACTGGTATGCGGCAGTAAAAGCTACTAGACCACTAATATTACGTGATATATTCTGTCTATCTTTAGCGTCTAAAAGACCTTTCTTTGCACGAGTTATGCGCTGAAGTGCTGGCATAAACGCACCACCAGAATACTGTCCCATTAATTCTATTGAGTTAAACATAAATCTTGGGAATGGTGTAGTAAACGCAGTTAAACCATTGCGTGTTAAAAAGTTAGCTGTTTCATTAAACAACTTTACATCAGGTGCTTTTGCATACGTAACATCTAATGCCCTACGTGTACTATCTTCTATCAACTGTGCAAACTGAGGTGTACCTTTAGGTCTATACTTACTAGAGTTAGACATCAACTCGTTTAAGTCACCCTTCTTTAGTACATCCATAAGTTCTACACCATAGTCTCGTAGCACTAAGCGTTCAAGCTCACCCATAAATACACCACGACGAATAACAAACTCTTGTATCCTGTTAGGAACATTCAACATATTAACTACGTCTTCACCCCTACTCAATACAAAATCAGTAACACCACCCTTGCCTCTACCTGTAGCTGTTTGATACTCATTTATATTATCAAATAAAGATGTAAACTGCCTACTAAACTCAGGCCTATCTAACAAATATTCTGTTATTTCTTTAGCCTGTACTGGGTTCGCATACATTCTTTTTAGTGCTCGTGTACTACCTTTCCAGTTACTAGGAGAAACAAATGTTTTTGCACCAGTAGCCATAGCTTTTGCACCCGATACTATCTTACCACTATCTGCTGCACCAGAAAACTCTTGAGACATTTTGTATAGTGTAGTATCAAAGACATTTTCTAATGCCTCCATAGGTGTTCTTATCATAGCGGATTGAAAGTTACGTGCCGCAGTTTTTATCATTGAAACCATAGTACCTCGACGCATATTCTCTACTCTACGCCATGCTTTAACTAGTTCACCTTGACCTTTTTCAATCATGCGCTCTTGTGCATTGGCTATTTCATCTAAAGAACCTGCACGTCTTATTTGAGATAGTTTGTTTAATATTTTACCAGCTTCAGAACCAGAGCCTACTACAGTAAGAACATAGTCGTCAAAAGTTAAACCATACTTAGCTAATGAGTCTGCTAAATCTTGACTGTCAACAAGTTTATTATCTACAGTTAATCTAAATAAACTATCGACAATACTTTCACCCTTCTTAAACTCATCTGGATTTGCTTTCTTAAAGTCTGAAGCGACTGCCACAATAGCATCAAATTTTTCTGGTATAAGTAATGGGCTAACTAAATCATCAACCTCATCTGACATACCACTGTATGCTTGTGTCTCACTTACACCTGTTTCTTTATACAAAGCATCTTTTTCTCTTTGTTTACGTAAGCGTTCATTCTTTGATATATTACTCCCAGAAACACCAGAGTTTTCAATCTTTGCATATCTTTCAGCTATAGATGTCTGTAGTTCAACTACATCTTTAGATACTTCTTTACCTGCTACACGAGCCAGATCACCATCTATTACTTTATTACCTTCTTTACCAGTAGATATAACTTTACCTGTAGATTCTTCAAACTCTTTTATCAACTGCTGTGATAGAGCCTTATTATCTTCTGCTACTTTCTTAGCGGCAAGCCTTTTAGTTGCAACAGTTTCTGCATCAGCTTTGAGTATGCTAGTCATCTGTTCACTAACACCGCCCTTGAGAAGTTTTGTACCTTTACGTACTACAGAACCAGTACCTAAAGCAGAGGCAACCATTTCAACCGTGTTTATACCTACGTATTTAGCGGCTTGCCCATATTCCCCACGATCATAAAATGCTTTGGCCTGTCTAAAGTTTTCTGGTACATCCATTAGACCCATAGCCGCACCAAGAAATGGCGTAAACTCTGCACCATTTATAATAGCATTAATATCTGTAGCTTTCATGCCTTTGTCTAGCATAGCACTAGCCATACTTGAGCGTATAACATTAGGACCATTAAGCATATTATTAACGTCACTAACAGCATCTTTAAAGTGTTGACCACGTGTCTCTGCTAATGTACTTGTAAGCTCTGTACCCTGTGGCTTAGGCATTGTCAGTGCTGTTTGTGTCCCATACTTCTCATCGTATGCTTGCGCATTTGCAAATCGTATATTATAGTTATCTATCTGTGCTTGTGCGTCTTTCATAGCATCATCTTGATATGCCTGTGCATCACCCAGACCTTGATCAATTTGTGAGGCTAGACGGGGGTCAAGTTCTGAAACCTCACCATCATCATTTAAAGTTTCCCTAACTACATTCTCAGTACCCACAACAGATGGTGCTTCAAGACCCCCTATAGTTGGCAGTTTACTTGCACTAGAAAATATACTTTCTTCATCTGTACTTATATTAACAGCTTCTTCTTCTTCTTCTTCTGGTACGTCCACATTTAGTAGTTCTTCATTTTCTTCTGAAGAAGTTTCTGCATCACCAATAGTAGGAAGTTCATTTATATTAGAAAATATACTTGTCTCTTCTTCCATTTAATTACTCCGCATTAAAAAAATTAGCACCTACATTAGCCGCATTTAGATAACTTGGTATACCTACATCTGTGTATGTATTACCAACGTATGTACCTATTATGTAACCGCCGTCGGGATTAACAACTGCATAAACAGAACCTATAGGTAATGCACCACTAGCTGCGGCTTCTTTCATAAGAGTTTCACTCTCAAACATTTTATACGAATCTTCATCTTTTGTTAAAATTTTACTTTTTGCATAACTGTCTAAAGTAACTCTAGCATTTTTTGCTATAGCTTTAATTTCACCATAAAGAGATTCTTCTTTTGCAACAACATCATTTTGGTTTTGTAGCATAATTGCTGTATCTAACTCTGCTATACCTAACTTATTAGTACCCTTATACTTGCCTGATAATTGACCAAACTCACCTACAGATAACTCTAAAGCATTTCGTGCTATTGTACGTTGATTCTTTATTAACTCTAATCTTTGAGCAGGACTATAAAACTCTTTTACACCTTCTGGATCATCTGGTTTGCGCTTGGCATCCTCTAACTTAGAAACTTGTGCAAAGAACTGCTCTTCTTTTTTATCTACAACAGCAATTTTTTCTTGGTCAGTACCTGCGTCAATACGCTCTTGAAGTAATGCTACTTGAAAACTTGCTATAGTGTTAAACTCTTTTGTTGGCTCAATTGTTTTAAACCTACTAACAAAAGTATCGCCACCCATACCCTCTGGAGAACCAGATACTTTAGACACAGTACCAATACTTGTTGCACTTGCCGTATCCATATTTACAATATCATTATTAGGCATAGTATACATAGTAGAAGGATCATATCCTTTTTCAGTATAGTGTTCTGCTCGTTTGACTGCATGTGCAATACCACGTTTACCACCCTGCATTATACTTTCTACTTGATCTGGCTTATAGTAAAGTGAAAGACTTTCTGCTATTTCATCAGCATCTGCTTGATCATCTATACGCTTAGATTCTCTTTCTAACTTATGTTTTTCAGATATGAGGTTTATCTGTGCGTCTAAAGTAGCTTGCTGCGCTGTCTCAGCATCTATATTCTCTGTAAGTTTTTTAGCAAAGCCAGCCCCAAATGCTTGTAAATTAAAAGCCATTACATTCTCCTCGCCATAAGACCACTCGGCTGTGGTTCTTCATCAATTATTTCTTCTACAGGCATGTCAGGTACATCATCAACTTTAATATTGTCAATCGCTTTAGGTAATCTTTCACGCATTTTTTTCATGGCTAATGCAATCTTAGACTCACTAATCTTATCTTCGTCTATAGAACTTTCTGTACCGAGTGTGTACTCTATACCTGCACTATCACCTATAAAAGCTAACATCTCTACTATAACTGGTATAGCTAATATACCAACATCAATTGTGTGTAGACCTTGCATAACAGCTATAGATTGCATAGAATCTGCCATAGTTGTTAGCGGTATACCTAGCTCCATACTATCTAGTAATGCATCGTACACTTCATCAGAAGTTAATCGTGGTATATAAAAGTCAAGAGCATCTTCTACAGTTTTATACTTAGGTGGGTTCTGCCACGGCCTAGAGCCAACCTCAGAGGTCATACCTTCACCGGGTATAGGGTAACTAAAGGATGGTTGTTCAGCCATTTTTAATTCTCTTTCTAGCTTTACGGATAGCCTTTACATAATTATATACACTATCCTTTGGTTCTTTAGAGGTAGTCTCATTTGTAGATTTACGTTTAATGTTACGAGAAAGTAATCCCATACTAGGTTTTTTTTCTGGTGTGTCGTTTTCTTCTTCTATATACACGTTAGTATATGCTCTAACAGCAGGGTTAATATCCATAATTAATATACTCCTTATTACTCTCTATTCTATTATCCAAACAGTGCGCCTAAACCTTTACCAAGTAAACTGTCGCCACCAATTTTAGATGTAAACATAGTAGCCATTAATCCACCCCATGCAGATGCAGATTCAGTGTCTGCTTTTAATGCGGCAATATCTGCATTTGCATCTATACTTAACTTAGTCATAGCAAGTGACATTATCCTATCACGCTCACCTTCAGCACTCTTCCATGCCCACTCCATACTGTCATCATAGTATGCCCACAAATCATTGTATGCACTATTAGATATATCTAGCACAGACTGTGCGTTTATTTCGTTAGCACGATTTATAGATGCGGTGTCTGCAGTAGCAACTTGTCTACGCCACTGTGCATTGCTTTGATCAATGACTAGTCTATTTTGTGCGTTAAACTGATCACGTTGGTTCATCATCTCTGCGGCAAATCTATTCTGTGCATTAGTCTCACCTGCATTAAATTGACTCTGTGCATTAGACTGTGCTGTATTAAACTGCGATACTTGTGTAGCTAAGTTAGCAAAGAATTGATCTGTTTGATTTTGGCTTGACGCATTAAACTGTGCCGCCGCATTAGTTGCCGCTTGATCCGTAAACAAAGATTGTATTTGTTGTTGTGCTTTAAACATTTCAGTTTGTTGTTGGTTACTTAGATTAGTTAAGTCCATTTGCATAAATGATTGTGCATTCATAACTGCCGCTTGTTGACGATTGCTTAGGTTAGCCATATCTAGGTTAGATAATGCCGCCGCTTCTGCCATTGTCAACGCTTGTCTATTAGATAGGTTAGCTATATTAACAGTGTTAGCATTACGACTATTTTCCAAAGCAACCTGTTGTTCAGCAGTGAAGTTCATATTAGCTACGTCACTAATCTTACTCGCATTCATTACACGTGATTGGAATGCTTGATCAAACTCTTGACCCATGAATGTTGCACGTTGCTGTGCCGCAAGCATAGCACGTTGTTGTCTGTTTGACAAGTTCTGTGTTTCAAAGGATGCTTGTGTCTGTGCATCAGCCATTGCAATAGGTAATGCTGACTCCATAGCGGCCTGTACAATGGCTTGACCTGCCATACTACTAGCACCTAAGCCACGTGCCGCCATAGTCGCTGTAGCTGTACGCATAGCCCCTGCAGCCCATGCTGGTGTAGCTCCACCCTCAAAGTTTGCCATCAATGTGTCAAGCTGACCTGCCACAGTAGCTTTCTGGGATGGTAATGCAGTAGCCGCTTGCACTTCTTCTGTAAACTTAGACGCAGTTTCAGCATTAGCTGCACCATCTATAAGTTCACCACTTTCAATCTTACGTTGTACAGGGTTTTCCATAAGTATGGCAGTACCCTGTGCCGCATCTAACTCACTAACACTAGTTGCGGTTGCAGTTTTAGCATCTACAATAGCTCTTGGATCAACTGTACCTGATGCGGCCTGTGTTTCTGCTACAACTTCTGCAACCTTATCAGAAGACGTATCTGCAGTCATTGTAGTAGCAGTAGTAGGCGATATTGCATCGGCTTGTGTTGTACTAGCAGTAGTTACAGGAGTAGATATATCACCTGCAACCTGACCACTTCCAGTATTAATCATTTGATCAGTAGTTATCTCTGTGCCTACAGGTTGTACAGTAGCACCATATGCTAGTGATGGGTCAAGAGCACGCTTTGCCATTAACTCAGATACTGATTCACCGTCATATGCACCTGTCTGTGGCACACCACCAACTGAAGTACTTGTAGTTACACCACCTTCAGCATAGTTAGGTTTCTTAACCATACCACCCTTAGCCATTTCCATAGCTTTGTTCTGATACATATTCATCTTACTCATCTTATCAGGATTCTGATTTAAGTAAGCATTAAACCCATTCATATCACCTTGATACCCTAGAGTACCTGCAATACGTTGCATGGCTTCTGGTTTAAATCCTTTGAACTGCATCATTCTATTTTCCTTATGTTGTCATGTGACAAAGTATACTGTCTCTTATTATTTGTGTCAAGCATTAACTTAATCTGCTAATGGATTATCTAATGCACGTTGTAATTTAGATACTAATCTATCTTCTAACTCTTTCATTGCTGAAGACTGTGACACTCTTACACGTTCTCGTTGATTCTCGAACCTTATTTCAGCGTCATCTATCATAGTACGTACCTTGTCTTCATTCTCACGTACCATGTCTTCAATACGATCTGTCTGTTGTTCTATTCTTAACAGATCATCCTTCAGACCATTTTTAATATCTCTAGTGTACTCTACACTTTCTTCAACCTTCTCAGATATACCAGATACTTTAGCATCCATTACATCCATCTGTTGTTGGTATGCAGTTAAGTCTAACCCTGCAACTTCTTCTATCTTTTGATACAGAGTAAAGCCACCATATAAACCACCAACTACTGTAGACAAGAAAGCTAGTATGGCTAGTACTGAACTTGCTGTTAGCTTTACACCACCAGCTTTTACTTCTTTGTCAGCTAGGCTTTCAACGTTTGTTAAATCTACCATTAGTTTTCAAAGTCCATACCACCTGTCTGTTGCAGGTTCTTTAATGCTTCTAGCTCATTACGTAGTTGCTGTATCTCTAGTCTACGTTGGGCTAATTCTACCTGATACAAGTCGTCACAATTAATACGAGACTTAGGTTTATCAAGAGGTATAACAACACGGGCATACAAGCCTACATCTTTACCTTGAGCTAAGTTACCCGATGTACTAAATGTACCACCTACATTATTGACTACACCTGTAACACCAAACTCTAAGTTTACACCACCACCTACAGCATTACTGCAGTCTAAGTTACCTGCCCTAAATCTATCTGACTGATAGTTCATTGGTGGGTTAGGTAGTGTTAGAGCTAGGTTGTTACTCTCAGCTACTGCTGAACTAGCTACGACACATAAGGCCAAAGCTAATCTCATGCAGGTTCACCATCAATACGAGAGCATATCCTAGACACAATCAAAGTTCTTGACTGTGTGTTCTTCTTTACCTTTGATGTAGTACAAATATATGTAGCTTCATCTAAATCTAATTCACGTATATACACAATAAAATCTTTACGTTCTTTATAGCCTACTTTAATAACTCTATACTTAGATGAAAATGGTAGGTTTGTCCAGTTTAAATCAAACAAATCTATCTGATAGTATTGTACATCTTCTCGTGAGTTAAACAAAGACATTTCTGCTTTAACTACACCTGCTACGTATGTAGGTTTTAGTATTGGGTAGGCTGGTGTCATCTCATGTGCTGAAACAACAGTAGCCAAACCCATAAATAATATGATTAACTTATTTAGCAATGCAACTCGCTTGTACTACAGCGGTATACGTACCGCCAGTGAAAGGTTTTGAGGCTGCATAAGTTGCACTCGAAGATGTAGAAAACCATGTGCTACCAGCAACAGTCAGATCAAACACAGTTGTGTTGTCATACACTACCTTAGCCGCATCATAACCTGACATACCTGCATCTGATGTTTTAGATACTGATGTTGAACCTGTCCAAGTTACACTGTCTGTCAATGCAGGTGATGATGTAAAACTAATAGGGTGACTAATGTTAGCTGTGTAGTAATCAGCAATAGCCACATCAAATCTAATAACAGGTAATACACCACCATCTGAAGGTGCAGTACTTAGCACACTAGCTGAAGGGTTTCCATATACACCTGCTTTGTCTGTTTGTATTGTACACTTAGCTGATACATTACCTGTAATGTCTACATTAGCAAATGCTGGTAATGCACATAGTGAAAGTAGTGCTGTTAAATATTTCATTGTATTCCTCATCTGTTATACTGCATGTCTACCATTTTTTCATGTAGTACTTGTTGTGCTAAATTGTTTCGTAAAGCTTTCTTATTGTCGGGTATAGTTCCATCTTTTAATCCAGCTGCATCGTTTAGTGTACCGCCGTTTATCTTTGCATTGTAATACATATTGATATTAGTTTGTTTGTTTAAGGCTAATATTATATCGCTTTGATTCT
>Ga0206682_10001155_pt1 | contig 26296 bp, 22 predicted proteins | sample M240m12015metaG_FD_155444 | JGI IMG/M metagenome (GOLD analysis project Ga0206682, IMG submission 155444) | Ammonia-oxidizing marine archaeal communities from Monterey Bay, California, United States - M2 40m 12015 | ecosystem: Environmental > Aquatic > Marine > Intertidal zone | place: USA...
CGGGTAGCAGCGCCCTCAACGATGAACATCGTGAGGGTCACTATCACTGCGCCGGTTGTGATCTGGCGCTTTTTAGTTCAGCTATGAAATACGAGAGCGGCACTGGCTGGCCCTCATTCTTTGACTATATAGACGGTCATCTAGAGACCAAGACGGATTTTAAATTGATTTGGCCGCGCACTGAATATCACTGCGCCCGCTGCGGTGGTCATCAGGGACATGTCTTTGACGATGGGCCCAAGCCGACCGGGCAGCGCTGGTGTAATAATGGTTTGGCTCTGGTGTTTGAGCCCAACGTTTAAGCTGAGCGCTCGAATTGTTCAGCGCGAAAGCGGCGGTGCATTACTTGCGCATTAACGGCTCTATATAACGTCTTACCACCTCTTTAATACGCGGCTGCGCCAATGCAGTGGGGTGCAGGCCATCTTCCTGAATCATGCCCTCGGTGACACTTAATTCCTCCAGTTGAAAGGGTATGAGCAGCACGTCTTCGGCTTCCGATAATTGCGGATAGACTGCGGCAAAGGCATCGGAATAGCGGCGACCGTAATTGGGTGGTAGGCGCATACCAAATAATACCGGCTCTGCACCGGCCTCTCGGACCAATTTAATCATTGCCTGTAAATTAGCTTTCATCAGCGCCAGTGGTTGGCCGCGCAGACCATCGTTGCCACCCAGTTCTAGCAATACAAAGTCAGGGTCAAATTCCTCCAGCAGGCGCGGCAGTCGATTGAGGCCGCCACCGGTTGTATCACCGCTGATACTGCCATTGATAATACGGTGGTCGTCGCCTAAATCTTTCTCCAGCAGGGCGACCCACCCGTTCTCCTGATTGATCCCATAGCCAGCACTCAAGCTATCTCCCAAGACCAGTAGGGTTGATCCATAAGTGTTGGCACCCAGTAAGATAAACAGGCACCATAGGCTCTTTATAAAGGATCGGGTTTTAGAGGTTTTGTTAGCAGAAAGCCGCATAAAAATTCTCGTTTCTTTTCTTGGAATGGAACACATTTTTTAATCCGTTTAAACGGTTGCCCAGTGTAGGCATTTTTAGACGCAATGGAAAATTTCAAATGATTGAAGTCAGCAATATAAGCAAGCAAGTAAAGACTACAGAAGGTACGCTCACTATTTTGGATGGGATCAATCTGTCACTGGCCGCGGGGGAGAGCTTGGCCATTGTCGGACCATCGGGGTCGGGTAAATCGACATTGCTGGGCATCTTGGCCGGCCTAGATCTCCCTAGCTCAGGTTCGGTGAGCCTCCATGGTCAGGATATTACGGCCATGGACGAAGAAGGCCGCGCCGCTGTGCGGGCCAAGACTGTGGGCTTCGTCTTTCAATCGTTTCACCTACTGCCGGGTCTGACCGCATTGGAAAATGTGGCTTTGCCACTGGAGCTACAGGGGGATAAAGAGGCGCTTAAAACGGCCGCTTACTATTTGCAGCGAGTGGGATTAGAATATCGCACGACGCACTATCCGCGTCAGCTATCCGGGGGCGAACAGCAGCGGGTGGCTGTGGCGCGGGCCTTTGCCTGTAGACCGGTTATTCTGTTTGCCGACGAACCCACAGGCAATCTGGATACGGGCACCGGCGAGAAAATTAATGACCTGCTGTTTGATCTGAATAAAGAAGAGGGCACAACTTTGGTGTTGGTCACGCACGAGCACAATCTGGCCGAACGCTGTGGTCAGCGTCTGGTTATTGCTGCGGGTCGCCAGGTTGCTCCCGCTACTGATGTTGCTGACGTTACTGATTTTACTGATTTTACTAGAGGCAGTACCGCCTGATGCAAGCATTGCGAATGTTACTGCGCACATGGCGCGGCGGGCAGCTGAATCTCATTATCTGGTCACTGGTATTGGCGGTTGCGGTGGTAACCTCGGTGTCGCTATTAGCAGAGCGGATTGAGCGGGCGTTAACAGCTCAGTCGAGCAGTTTCTTAGCCGCTGATCTCGTGGTCAGAAGTAGTAAGCCAATTGCACCAGAATGGGTTGCAGGGGCTCTGCAGCAGCAGGTGGAAAGTGCTCAGGTGCTCACTTTTGCCTCCATGGTTTATCACCAAGATGATATGCATCTGGCATCGATCAAAGCGGTAGAGAATAGTTATCCCCTAAGAGGGTTGCTGCGTCGCACTACCACGCCGTTCGCTACCGATGCCTCTCTAATAGAAGAGATTGATTATGGTCCCGCCCAGGGAGAAGCTTGGGTTGACGCGCGATTATTACCGCTGCTCAATATTGAACTCGGCGATGAAATTGAGCTGGGTGAGATACGCTTAACCGTTACGCAAATTGTTGTCGAAGAGCCAGATAGCGGCGGTTCCTATGGCGCCTTCGGTGCGCGGGTGCTGATGAATTTCAGAGATATAGAGGCCGCTGGAATTATTATTCCCGGCAGTCGCGTGACCTATAGATTTCTGATGGCTGAGGGTGCCAGTGGCGCCGAGGGCTTTGCCGGCTACAGCGACTGGATGGAGGATCAGTTGGATGTTCATGATCGACTGATAACCCCAGATGAAGCGCAGGCCAGTATTGCTGACACCATGGATAAGGGCCGTCGTTTTCTATTGCTTGCCGGCAGTATAGGTGTGGTGTTGGCCGGTGTAGCGCTGGCTCTGGCGAGCCATCATTTTGCCGCCGGTCAAACGCGTCAAGTGGCACTGTTGAAAAGCTGGGGTATTGCCGCCAGCCGCGTCCGCACTTTGTATTTACAACAGAGTCTGTGGCTTGGTGTCGGCGGCTCGGCGATTGGGTTGCTGGTGGGCTTTGCCTTCTCCGAAATTCTGATTGCAGTGGTGCGTGAATGGCTGCCAATTTCTTTGCCTATGGCGGGAATCCGTCCCTGGATTACTGGTCTGGCCACTGGTCTGCTGTGTTTGGCGGGTTTTACCCTTCCAGCAATCTGGCATCTGCCAGCACAGTCACCTCTGGCGGTCTTGCGCGATGATGTGCAGGTTGAGCCGGTCAGCTCAGTAGCGCGGGGATTTTTGGGCGTTATGGCTGTCGCTGCGCTGCTGTTTTGGTACAGCAATAATGTCTATCTATCTCTGGCGATTTTGGCGGGCTTTGGCGTGACCGCATTGGCAACAGTGGTGATGGGTTTGCTGATGCTGCGAGTCGGCAAAACCTATGGCGAAAAGCTCGGCAGTATCTGGCGTCTGGCCTCGAGCAATCTCTGGCGTCGCAGATCTCAGAGCATTACTCAGATGGTTGGTTTTTCCGGTGCCATCGCGCTGCTGATGATTATGAGCGTGGTGCGCACCTCGCTGATCGATGAGTGGCGCTGGCAGTTGGCCGATGATGCGCCGAATCATTTTTTACTTAATGTGGCGCCCTATGAGCTTGAGGGGGTGCGAAATTTAGTCACTGCACAAAACCTTGAGACTGCCGGTTGGTACTCCATGGTGCGCGGTCGCCTGACACAGATTAATGGCGAAGGTATATCGGAGGAACAGCGTGATCAGCATGAGTCTTTCCGTCGAGAGCTGAATCTTAGCTGGACCACAGCGCTACCAGAGGGCAATAAAATCACTGCGGGCAAGTGGTGGGATGAGTTAGATCTCTCGGGTGATATTGCGCCAGTTTCTCTGGAAGAGGAGTTGGCCGGTGAGCTGGGTTTGGAGATCGGCGATCTGCTAAATTTCAGTGTTGGCGGGCTTACTTTTCAGGCGAGAGTAGCCAGTACCCGCAGTTTGAATTGGGACAATATGACCCCCAATTTTTATTTCCTATTTCCCGAAGGGCTATTGGAAAACTATCCACGGACCAGTATGACCAGTCTCTATATTCCCCCGCAGCAAAAGCTGCTGGTGAATGATCTGCTGCGCCAGTACCCCACGGTGCAGGTGATTGAGCTGGACAAAATTATTGATCGTATTCGCAGTATTGTCTCTCAGGTGACCAGTGGTCTCGAGGTGATGACATTGCTAATTTTGAGTTGTGGTGTATTGGTGATGTTTGCCGCGGTGAGTCTGTCTATGTCTGAGCGACTTCAGGAAAGTGCCATTTTGCGTACTTTGGGCAGTTCAAGGCGTTTGATTCTGGGTATTCAATGGGTCGAGTTTAGCGTTCTGGGTGTGATGGCAGGCTTACTGGCGGCGATTGGTGCCGAGGCGGCGGTGGCACTGTTACAGCATTTTATGTTTGATCTGCCATTTAGCTGGCATCCCTGGCTGTGGCTGGTGGGACCTTTGGCCGGTGGCCTTTTGGTGGGTGTGCTCGGTGTGGGCTACAGCCGCAAGGCGGTGACACAGCCGCCACTGCTGGTGTTAAACAGTCTATAAACGGTTTTTAGAGAGTCTCCAGAGGTGGGTTATCTGGCTCTTTAACTAGTTCGCTAGCTGGCTCTTTAACTAGTTCGCTATCTGGCTCTTTAACCATTTCGCTATCGGCTCTATATCTAGCTCTCTATTCCAGCGTCTGCGTCAGCAGCGATGGGGTAGGGCAGTTGGATATGGAAGGTAGTGCCTATATTGATATCCGAGGTAACCGCAATCTTTCCCTGGTGTTGCTCAACGATAATAAACTGCGCAAATGACAGGCGCTCGCTGGCACTATGCTGTTCGGCATTGGTGTCGCTCTGACCTTCGCTATCTGTGATAGCGTGGCTGCTGGCGAAAAAAGGTTCAAACAGGAGTTGCTGTTCTTCGGTGCTGATTCCCAAACCATTGTGCTGAATACGCACCCACACTGCGTCGTAAAATTCACTGATTTCAATATTGATCGAGGGTGTGTGCTCTGGGTCTTCTATCTTACCTAAGGCATGGCAGGAGTACCTAAAGAGACTGAGGAATACCTGCTGCAACTCAGGGACATGACAACTCAACTGCGGTAATTCATCTGCGTAGTTGTGATTGATCACCACATCTTTAAAGCGCAGGCCTTTGGTCACAGAGAGCACATCGGCAGCTAGTTCAACACTGTGATCCATCACCTCGATAATATTGGCAAGCTGTTTTTCACCGGCGCTAGCATCGGAGAAGCTGACTAAATTATTGACTACCGAGGCCGCTTGACGGCCGCGTATCAGTGCGTCGTCCAGGAGTTCGTGGATACCAATCGGGTCTATATGTTCTTCGGTCAGATCCCGGCGTACGGTTTGCAGATCTTTAAGGATGGCTTGTAGGGGAATATTAATATCCTGAGCCATAACTGAGGCCATTTCACCCATGGATGACATCTTGTCCCGCTGCACCAGCATATTCTCACTCTGCACGCGTTGAGTGACATCATCAACCATAATCACCACGCCGGTTTCGAGCTGATCATGGAGTGGATAGATAGTGATATCAAAGTGGTACTGGCCGCGTTGGCTGTATTTTACGGTGAGTGTCTTGTCTTCATCCTGGGCCTGTTTAATCTGCTCTGGCGTCACCGCAATAGTAGGGTAGGCCTGCCACAAATTCTTACCCAGCACTTTGTCTGAGGCCAGGGTGCTAATCTCTTCGGCGCGGTTGTTCCACTGAGTGATTTCACCGTTTTTATTGAGACCGATTAACATCAGCGGCATAGAGCGCAAAATACTGGTGATATAGGATTCGGATAAACGTAGCTTGGTAGTCGTGTCGCGGTGCTCGGTAACTTCTGCTTCAAGAGCACTATTGCTCTGTTGCAACAGGCTGTTGGCATTGTCTAGGGTGGCGGTGCGCTCTTTTACGCGGTTTTCTAGCTGGGCACGTATTTCTTCTAGATCGCGGTTGTAGCGTCTTGCTGCGCGGCGGGTAAAGGCCAGGCGAATTGCCGTAATCGACAGGGCGACAATTAAGATGCCGCTGGAGAAGTTGGCCACATACTGCCAGTTGGTGTTGCCATCCTCTTGGCGCACGAACCAAAATACATCAGCAGTAGCAATCTGGCTGAAGAGCAAAACAAATAGTACGGCGATATTTTTCAACGGACTCAACCTATGTAGATCTCATAGAATTTTCTCTGGAACCCTATTATAGCCATGTAAATCTTCCTGTCAGGTATGATTATGCGGAACCACAACCATTGGTGGTCATTTGGCTCTCTGGTAGCCTTTCTAGTGGGCTTTCTAGTAGGCTTTCTAATGGGCTTTCTAATGGGCTTTCTAGAAGGTTTAAGGCAAGGTTAGCACCGACTAAAATAGTCTTCGATAAGGGGGTAAAACCGCTTTTACAAGCGCAAAGTATTAACCTGCCGTGGACAAGCGAATAATTGCACACTCTATTCAAATTTGAACTATATTTAACCTAAGTGCCAAGCATGGCTATTACTAGAACTAAACCTAAGATTAGTTACTCAAACCTGCGCAAGGAATCGCTGCCCCATGAATACGCCCGACGTTATCAGTACCACCGTGTATGACCTTATTCTGGCTAGTCCAATGACCAAAATAAAAGATGTAGAGCCAGAACATGTACTCAGTGAAATTAAGATGGATTCTCTGGAAAAGTTATCCATGGCAATGGATCTAGAAGAGACCTTTGAAATAGACATGAGCGATGAGGATATTGAAGGGTTTGAGACAGTATCCGATGTGATTACCTATCTGCAGCGAGCGGTTAAAAGCTCAGACTAGCCGCACACTTTTCAGTAATAAAATCCACTCTGGCGATCGTTTAGCCTCTGCTATTGATTGCTGCGGGGCAGCTATATGTAATATTTTCAAAAAGACTGTGTTATTCAAAGATCTGAGGTGGGGTTTTTGCCCGCATTGGAGTCTTATAGAGTAGAACGGGTTAAAAAGGTAAGTGACTGTTTTTCTGAGAGCTGATCACACAGGACTTACCAACTTGGTTTTGCCCTTTAGATTCTAATGTTTTTATGGCCCCTGCTGATCTGCGTTACTCCCCCCTTTTATCCGGCAGGGGCTTTTTTATTCCACAAAATAGCCTCATCCAAATTTGAGCCTAAAAAGAAAGCGAAAAGAAAGCGAGACAACAAAAAAGCGGCCCTAAGGCCGCTTTTTTTGCACTACATGTTGCTATTGTCGCTCTGACCGCGCTCTTTACCCGAGCTCTTTAGCCACATTTAGAATCGCCGCAGTTAAGGCAGGTCATGCAGCCGTCCATCATAATGACGGCCTTCACACTACACTTTTTACACACTTCAGCAGTGGGAGGGAAATCATTAGCTTCTGCAGCTGGCGCGCTAGTGGCTGTCTCAGTGCTGGCGGCACCCTCAAACTGAGCGCGTTTCTCGTCCATAATCTTTTGCTGATGCTCTGGGATCTCAGGCATTTTCAGCAGGCCGATTTTCTGCAGGTGATCTTCAATAGCCCATCCAATTTCAGCTACTAATGAGGGCATAAACTTACCACCGGGCTTAAAGTAGCCGCCCTGGGGATCGAATACGGCCTTCAGTTCTTCAACAAGGAATGTGCAGTCGCCGCCTTTGCGGAACACTGCCGAGATTACTCGCGTCAGAGCAACAATCCACTGGAAGTGATCCATGTTCTTGGAGTTAATAAACACCTCAAATGGGCGGCGCAACTCGTGGTCAGTGCCCTCATTCAAAATAATGTCGTTAATCGTTAGGTACAACGCATGATCCGACATAGGCGTCTTGATTTTGTAAGTGCTGCCAGCCAGTGCCTCAGGTCGAGAGACCTTTTCGTGCATCTGGATGATATTGCTCTCAGAGACTTTGGTGGCCGCTTCTTTAGTCTGCTCTTCGGTGGCTACGGTGTAGCCAACGATTTTTTGTCCAATTTTCTTAGTCATGTTCGTCCTCTCAGGATTCTACGGAATTAGGTTAGGTTGATCAGAATTTACCGTAGTAACCTTCTTTCAATGCATCAAATAAGTTGGCGGCGGTATGAGTTTCACCGTCGTACTCAACTTCTTCATTTCCTTTAAACTCAACTTTAGAACCATCTTCCAGAGTAAAGCTGTAGGTGGTGTTCTCGAGATCTTTCTCTGTTACCAAGACACCCTGGAACGCTTCTGGATTGAAGCGGAAAGTGGTGCAGCCCTTGAGGCCTTTCTCAGCGGCATAGAGGTAGATATCTTTAAAGTCCTCGTAGTCGCAATCGGTTGGCACATTGATGGTTTTGGAGATTGAAGAATCTACCCACTTCTGTGCTGCTGCCTGAATATCCACGTGAGCTCTCGGCATAATGTTCTCTGAGCTCATAAAGTAATCAGGCAGTGCCTCGTCTTCGTTAGTGGCGTATGGCATAGCTTTGCCATTGATCAGCGTGCGGTACGCCAGAAGCTCATAGGAGAATACATCGACTTTCTCTTTTGACTTCTTGCCTTCGCGGATCACGTTGCGCGCATAGTGATGGGCAAAGCTTGGCTCAATACCGTTACTAACGTTGTTCGCCAGTGACAGGGAAATGGTACCCGTGGGTGCAATTGATGAGTGATGGCTAAAGCGACAGCCCTCTTCAATAATTGACTCGATTAGCTCTGGCGCAACTGTGGCTATAGTCTGCATATACTTGCTGTACTTGCCCAGTAAAACCTTACCTTTGAGGCTATCGCCTACTTTGATACCGTCTTTGGCTAGCTCTGGACGCTTAAATAGCAGTGCAGCAGTGACTTCAAAGTCGTCTTCCATAATCGGTGCCGGACCTTTTTCGCGGGCGAGTTCGAGGCCGGCTTTCAGGCCAGCAACAGCCATGTCGCGAGCGATGCGATCAGTGAATTCCAGTGAACCCTCATCGCCATACTTCATTTGCAGCATGGTGATAGTTGAACCCAGTCCAAGGAAGCCCATACCGTGGCGGCGCTTGTATTCGATTTCTTTGCGCTGATTGTCCAGAGGCAGGCCATTGATCTCCACCACATTGTCGAGCATGCGGGTAAATACCGCCACGACTTCGGCGTATTCTTCCCAATCAAAATAGGCATCTTTGCTGAATGGGTTGCGCACAAACTTGGTCAGGTTGACCGAGCCCAGCAGGCAGCTTCCGTAGGGTGGCAGGGGCTGCTCACCGCAAGGGTTGGTGGCGCGAATATCTTCGCAGAACCAGTTGTTGTTATTTTTGTTGACCTGATCAATCAGAATAAAGCCAGGCTCAGCATAGTCGTAGGTGGACGACATAATAGCGTTCCACAGCTTCTGCGCACGGATAGTCTCATAGATGCGGCAGGCCACTAGACCATCGTCATTGCAGTGATAGTTCTCGGTGGTTGGGAAGGGCTTCCAGACAATATTGTCGCCTTTTAAGTCGAGGCCAGCGTCAATTTCTTTGGCGCTGATTGGGAAGGTCAGGTCCCAACTGCCATCGTTGCGCACGGCTTCAATAAATTCTTCGGTGATCAGCAGCGAAAGATTGAACTGACGCAGACGGCCGTCTTCGCGCTTGGCGCGCACAAAATCAAATACATCTGGATGGCTGACATCAAAGGTCGCCATCTGAGCACCGCGACGGCCACCGGCAGACGAGACGGTAAAACACATCTTGTCGTAGATATCCATAAACGAAAGCGGGCCTGAGGTATAGGCACCAGCGCCAGACACATAGGCGCCTTTGGGACGCAGCGTGGAGAATTCGTATCCGATGCCGCAGCCTGCTTTCAGGGTCAAGCCAGCTTCGAGGTTGCGCTCGAGAATGCCAACCATGGAGTCGGGAACTATTCCGGAAACTGTACAGTTGATTGTCGAGGTGGCGGGCTTGTAGGCTTGGGCTCCGGCATTGGAGATAATTCGGCCAGCGGGGATCGCACCGTGTTTTAGGGCCCAGACAAAACGTGTCTGCCACTCTTCACGGAGACTTTCGTCTTCAACATCAGACAGCGCCTTGGCAACTCGGGCATAGGTCGCGTCTAAGTCGGCATCTACAGGGTTGTTCTCTTTATCTTTGAGGCGGTACTTCTTATCCCAGATGTCCAGAGACGCTTCCTGAAAGGTAATTTCGGGTGTTTTCGTTACGGCTTTCACGGCTTTCACTGTTTTTAATTTGGTTGCGGTGCTCATTGGCTGACCTTTTATGTTTGTTAACTATTCGTTTCATTCATGGCTAGGCTCGGGTGACCTGCTGATGCCTAGCGCCAGTTGATTTTGCGCTTAACTTTTCGCCCTAAATGCTGAATTTATCGCCTGTTTTAAACAGGTCTTATTTTTGAAGACGGTCGCTAGTTTATCCTACATGGTGTGTCATGCAACCCTTAATCCACTATATATTGTGTTTGATGGTCTTGTTGGCCACAGCTTGTGGGGGTAAGTCATTGAAAAACTTGTGGATAAATCGCTGTGATCCCTAGCCTGTATGGGCTTGCCAAAATAACTGACCGACGCCAATAAACTAGTCACGTTGTTGAGGCGTATAAACAACGTTATTGGCACAACTCTAAGCGTCTAAAGCACGGTATCGTTGTGTCAGTCCGGTGACTTGGCTAAACTATCGGCCCTGATCAAAGCACGACTTATTTACACAGTTAATTAACACGTTTAAATCATTGAGTAATTCATTCGAACAGCGGTCGGCCATTTGTGCTTCGACCGCGACCTATTGAGGCGTTTCATGGATATTTTTGACTTTTCCGAGGGTCGTGAAGGCTACTACGGAGAGTACGGTGGTGTTTTTCTGCCAGAAATTTTGCACGCAACTATCGAAGAGCTCCTTGAGTGCTTTCGTGAGTGTAAGGCTGATCCAAAATTTTGGCAGGAGTATGTGTCGCTACTGCAGAACTATTCCGGACGCCCAACACCTATAACCCATCTGGAAAATCTCTCTCGGAAATTGGGTGGAGCGCAGATTTATGTCAAGCGCGACGACCTCAACCACACCGGATCACATAAAGTGAATAATGTGATGGGACAGGGGCTACTCTGCCAGCGTCTCGGAAAATCCAAAGTGATTGCTGAAACCGGTGCCGGGCAACATGGTTTTGCCACGGCGACCATGGCCGCCAAATTTGGCTTTGAATGCAAAATTTATATGGGTGCAGTGGATGTTGCACGTCAGCGACCCAATGTTTTTTGGATGGAAAATCTCGGCGCTGAGGTGATTGCAGTCGAAGATGGTCAGAAGACGTTAAAAGATGCAGTCAATGAATGTATGCGCGACTGGGTCACCAACATGGCCGATACCCACTATATTCTGGGCACCGCCTGTGGACCTCATCCTTTCCCAGAGATGGTTAGCTGGTTTCAGTCAATTATTGGTCTCGAAGCTCGCGAGCAGATGCTCAAACAGGCCGGACGCCTGCCGGACCGTGTCTATGCCTGCGTCGGTGGTGGCTCCAACGCCATGGGAATCTTCCAGGGCTTTATGAATGACGACAATGTCGAGTTGATTGGCTCTGAGGGCGGCGGCCACGGTGTAGGTTCCTATATGCACTCCTCACGCCTCGCCTATGACGATGCCAGTGTTGGTGTTGCTCAGGGTTATAAAACCTACTTCCTGCAGAACGACGAGGGCAACATGAATGAGACTCATTCGGTTGCAGCTGGTCTCGACTATATAGGTGTGAACCCTATCTTTGCCCACCTCCATGATCAGGGCAAAGTGCGCTTTGAAGCGGCCACCGATATAGAAGTAAAAGAAGCTCTCAAACTGACCATGCGCACTGAGGGATTGATTCCGGCGCTGGAAAGTACCCACGCCTTTGTGACGGCCATTAAAGAAGCGCCGACCATGGGCAAGGATCAGATTATCCTGATCAACCAGTCCGGTCGTGGCGACAAAGATATCTTTACCATTGCCGATGCCTTGGATGATGCCAAGTGGAAGTCATTTATCGGTGGCAAAGCCGATCAGTATCGCGGAGAGAACAACTAATGGGCCTGCAACGTTTTATTGCCGAGCGCAAGCAGAGCAAAGATATTTTGGTTATGGCCCATGTGGTCTGTGGCTATCCTTCCTTTGAGGAGAATCTTCAAGAGTTGGAAATCATGGCTGAGGCCGGTGTAGATCTGGTGGAACTGCAGTTTCCATTCTCTGAGCCCAGCGCCGATGGCCCATTGTTTGTGCGCGCCAATGAACAGTCGCTAAAGTCCGGCACTACGGTGGACCAGTGTTTCGAATTTATGAAACTGGTCAGCGCGCGTTTCCCGTTTAAAGTGTTGATGATGGGGTATTACAATACGGCTTTTAAAATGGGTGAAGCGGCTTTTGTAAAGCGTGTTAAAGACGCTGGTGGAGTAGGCTACATTCTGCCTGACTTGCCCATTGAAGAATCACCTGAGTTACACCGTCTCTCCGAAGAGGCCGGTATAGAACCGATTATTTTAATGACGCCTACCACCAGTGATAAGCGCTTAGCCAAACTTGGCGCCGTAAGTCGCGGCCTAGTCTATGTGGTTGCACGCAAAGGCGTTACAGGTTCGAAGACACAGATGGGTGACGATGTTCTGGCCCTAGTTGAACGCTGTCGTCAACACACTGATGTGCCCATGGGTGTGGGTTTTGGTATCAGCAGTAAAGCGGATATAGATGTATTGCGCGGCCATGCGGATATTGCCATTGTCGGTACAGCAGCATTGAAAATTTGGGAAGAGGGCGGCGCACCTGGGCTGCGTAATTTCTTTGCTGAATTGATGGCCTGAACTAGTTAGGCGTTTCTTGGCTGACTGAGAAGCGCCAGTCATTGATCAATTGATTTTCCACCTCTTCAAGGGGTGGGTAATCCCCCCAAATCATTTTATCGACGCACACCAGATGGGCCCCCAAAGACGAACTGATGGGTCCATGCCAGCAGGCGAGCGGTGGCGTTTTCGAAAGTGCTGAGATAGATTGTTCGATCTCCATCAGGCTGTCGACAAAACTCTGACCGTAGAGCGTCTCAAGCTCAATAGTCGAGATGGCGGCGTATTGGTCCCTTAGGTCTCCCACTGGCGGTTGTCCCGTCTTCAGCTCTTGCTCAGCCCGCTCGAACACTTGACCGCCGTGTTTGGCGGTGGCGAAGCTAATCACCTCTAGCCAAAACGTTGATGGGTTGCGATAGCGCTGTTGATTGAGCCTATAAAATGTCTTCAGCTCGTCGGCGGTAGGCAGTCTCTGAGTTGTCACATTCTTGGTTAATCCCGCCAACTTTGCCTGCATGGCCGATGAATCTGTGGTGCTGTGGATCTCAGCACCCATGCCTTGAGGTTCGGTTATGGCTTCGCCAAATAGTTTGCTGTTGATATGCTGCTGCAGTACTTCGCTATCAATATTGGTCAACGCATCCAGGCCGTTTGATGCATCCACATCGGGGGCGGTTCTGCCAAGCCAATAGGTGGTTGTGCTGATGGCTATAAGTACAGCCAGCAGCAGATATAAGCTGCTAGAGCGATTTGCGGGTAGTTTAATCAAGGTCGTATCACTGTTTAAAAATCTTTATCCAATCACCGGCCTGGGGCTCGCCGCTGGGGTAGTGGCCATTGATTATACGCAGGTCATCAACCTCGGAGGCGCTCAATTTTAGGGCCTTCCCGAGCTTCTCAAAAGTGGTGGCATTAGTGGCTTTGACGTAGTGAATTCGCTTTGGCTTTTGGCCTTCAATTTCGCGTCGGGAAATAGGTCTAAAGGTGGAGATAGATTTGACAAAGAGTTTGTCGGCCTCAGCGAACTGCTCTGCCTTGTTCACTTCGCCGGTAAACACAAAGGCATTTAGTTTGTAGTAAATAACTGCAATGCGACTATCTGGTTGGTCTCCGCCACCGCGCAAGATACCGCTAAACCCTTTTAAACCTGCTGGTGCAATGGCGCTGCCCTGATCCAGTTTTGAGACTTTAAGATAATTGTAGAGATACTCTTCCGGTGTCTGACTGGTGCGCGCTATAGGGGCCATGGTCAATTTGGCATCGCCGCTTTTAAGGGTGCTGGCTGCACTATTGTCTGAAGTGCTGTCTGAAGTGCTGTCTGACTTATCAGCTGCGGCATCTTTTACATCACTGGTTACACCACCGACTGACGTGCCAATAGAACTCCGGGTCTTGCTGTCATTTGTCTGCGCCCAGCCCTCCGGATAGTCGAAGCGCACGCGCAGTGTCATATCAGAATAGCGCTGGGGTTTAGTCTCTTTGGCGAGAAAGTTTTCTCCCCAGATTAAGCCCTCGGTGAGTTTGCGATAGGTTGCTGCACCGTCGCCACGAGACTGCTCAGCCTGAAAAGTCTGCGCCTTACTAACCACGGTACGCAGTCGCGAGTCGTTGCGCGGGTGGCTGGAAAAAATACCGTGATAGGTCTGCTTGCTGGCACCTTTGGCTCTGGCGCGATCTTTTTGCAGCAGCTCATAATCTTTCATCATCGACAGCATGCTGATCATTTCGCTGGGGGCATAACCCAGTTTAGCCATATATTCAGCACCGGCTTCATCGGCCTCCAACTCATTGCGCCGACCGTAACCGCGAATCAGCGAGTTGGCATAGGCCATACCCGCTTCATAGACTTCGCCGCTGCCGGAGAGTATTGCGGCTACAGTGGAGAGAATCTGCGCGCCTGTGGCTTTGCCCTCTTGGCCAGTGACATGTTTGCGCGTGATATGACCCACCTCATGGGCCAATACAGAGACCAGCTGTGCTTCATTGCTAACATAGTTGAGCAGGCCGCGATTGACATAGACATAGTTATCGCGAGTAGCGAAGGCATTGAGGTCCGGTGAATCAAGAAGCGTGAAGATAAACTTTTCACCGGCCATTTCTGACTGGGCCACAACCTCTTCGCCGAGGTTTCTAATATAGCTATCCAGCGCCGGATCATCGTATAGAGGGGTGCCCTGAAGTACTTCTTTATAAAATTCTGCACCTGTGACTTTTGCCATAGCCTGCCCTGGGGCAAGTAACGCGAGATAGATTAATGACAGGGCTAGATAGTGTTTCATTGCGACTGATCTACAGTGAAAAACTGTTTTAGCTGAGTGCCAAGACTGGTACAGGCATCATTTTTTACTGGCGTTAAAAGGGGTATCGGCGCGACTACGCCGAGCAGATAGGAGGTTCCGGAGGAGTCCACTCGCAGCCGACCTTTTTCGGTGAGGTTGGTCAGGTCCCAGACTATGGCTTCATAGATCGAGCTTTTCTCCCACTGGGCGAAGCCGAAACAGCCACCACCACCGGGCCCTACGGCACAACTTATTGAGCCGCCCTGATCATGAGTCTCAGTGGAGCCGTCTAACCACACCAGGTAGCGGATACCATTGCTCTCAATCTGTTCTTTGATGGCGGGGTCTTCCACTAGTCGCCGCAATCGTTTGAGTCCTTTGGGTGCGGTGCGCGGTTCAAACCAGGGATAAATCGCATCGACAAATTGCTGCTCGGGAAATACACCTATATCTGCGCCTTTCATTTTATTGGCGACGCAATTGATAAATTCCCGGTCAGTGTCATAGTGCCCGGCATCGCGACGGCCGAGAATTACCACTGACTGTTCGCTATTAATGTCCATAACCTGATTGCTCGGTCGGTATTCATCGATAGTGGTAGTTGCGCCACAGCCGGCCAGTAGGATCAGCCCGCAGAGTGCTAATAATTTATTCACTAAGGCTGCTCCTGTTCCTGTTATTTTCTGATCTCTGCTCTGTGACTAACCAGTTGTAAACACTGGGTATACGATAAAAGTCTAGCAGTAGCTTGGCGCCTGCGTCCCGCAAGGCGATTATGGCGGCTTCTTCGATCGCGTTTGTTTTGGACAGCATAAAGGAATCGGGTGTTTTGCCGTAAGCGGGCATAAACCAGCTGTCTACCTGATCGCCGCTGACTGTTTCAATGTCGAGACTGTATTTAATCCACACTTCGTAGACATTAAGGTAGGTGTCTGAGGGGGTGGAAACCTGTACTTCCTGCACCGATGGGGTAATTACCAACGCGTTTTCAAAGGTTACATCTGATACTGCTGAAACAAATTCTATTTCGTTAAAAAGGCCTGCAAAGGCATTGCTTAGCAGCTCGGTCTGGGCGCTGCCCAGATCGATGCTGGTTTTACTGTTGGGACTAGCGATATAGCGTTTAAAGTCTTCAGTGAAGACAATTGCCGCTTTAACCGGTTTGGGTTTTGACACCACAGTGGGAAATTGTGAGTCGATCTGTACCTGCGCCGTAGAGCTGCAGCCGCTGATAAAAATCACTGCGATTAGCACAGAAAATAATGTTATTTTAGTTTTTGGCATATTCATATCCCTTTAGTTAAGGCTATTCAAGCCAATAAAGGTTCCCCCGTTGTTAAAACTTAATTCACGCATCAATGCGGCAAACTTGATCGCCGATACGCTGGGTGCGCCTCCTCGGGCAAAGTGCACCGGAAAGCCGATGGCATGAATGCGGACTAACCGATCGGCGCCAAGATTAGCGCGGTTGAGTTTGTCTACAGCGCGAACCACATTTCTAATGGTGCGGCCCTGAAAATCATCGCCCAGTGTGTAGATACTGATTTTGCGATCTCGTTTATAAAAGGTTTGAATCGCGGCGTTAATCCCCTCCACCGGGCTGGAGTTACTGAAAGGTGCCCAGTTACCGAGAGTGGTAATAATCTCTTCGCGCATCTTTGGGCTGTCGGGAATCCAGCGCTCACGATAGGCGGAGAACATATATTGGCCCATATCATTGAGTACCTGAATACCTTTTACGTCCGGATAGATATCGAGAATATTGATCATCTCTTTTTTGACTCGCTCCCAGGCGGCTACCTGCATGCTACCGGAGGTGTCGATAACAAAAATAATATAATCGCTGTCCACGGGAATACCGCCGATCAGATTATTTTGCTGCTTAAACTCCGGACCCACTAAACGCTCCATCTCTTCCGTGAGAATTTGCATCACCAGCTGTAACTGCTCTGTTTCACGGGCCTGAGATAGGGAGATGGTCTGTGCCTGTTTGTCGACGCTGGCGAGCTTGGCCTTTAACCGCGCCACGCGTTCAGTCAGTTCCGAGAGCTGCTGCTTACGGGATTTAAGCTCAGTGTTTAGCACCACAGATTCGCCGCGCACATCAAATAGCTGCTGCTGAAATTCTTTGACTGTGCCGCGCAATGCCTCTTCCGCCTCCTCGAGAGCACTGGGGTCGCCCACCCGGGCGATTACCAGTAACAGTACAATCGCGCCAAAGCCACAGCTGATAACGTCGAGAAACGAGATGCTGGCTTCTTGAAGTTCCCGCCGTTGACGTTTCATGGCCAATCTCGCGAGGGTGCGATAAAGGCACCCTGTGTATTGACTCCAAGCTGCCAGAATAGCGCGGCTGCTTCGGGATCACCTTCCATTGGGAAGAGGATGGTATTCACTGGCATTCCGCCGGGCAGGCTCTCCAGTGCTTTGGCAAAAAAGCTGCGACGCTGTTGGCCACTGACCATATATTTTTTCGGTGGCGCAGCGCCCTGAGTTGGCAAGCCATCGGTGAGAATAAACATATTGTCGGGCTGGTCTTCGAAATCATTGATCGAATTTAATGCATTAATCAGGCTGGTGCCATTGCCCGGCGAGTATTGGCGAATACCCTCCACAACTTGCTCTAAAACTAACGAGTCTGCTGCATCCAGCCACTCACCCTCAGAGCCGACCAGTGCTGGCTGAGTTTCGGTATTAAACATATAGACTTGAAAACGACTGCTGGGGGGCAGCTGCGCCAAGAGCCATTCCACTGTGCGCAAGGTCCACTGCCATTTGGGTGACAGCTGTTTATCTTCATCACTCATATTCCTGCGTCGCACTGCGTTCACTACGGTGTCCGCGAGCATACTGGCGGAGCCGTCCACCAGGATAATCACGCGCTCGCCGCCGAGCTTTAACCCAGTGAGATATTGACGGTTGCCGTCCCCGAGAAATTCGCGCACCTTGTCGCCAAAATCTAACTCTTCCATCTCAGCGGTCTGTTCTTCAAGCTGTTCTACCTGACGTCGCAGTTTGGCAATATCGTCTTTGGGGTCCGATTGAATACTTTTTTCGATTTCTTCGAGATCCGTGAGCACTCGGTCTGATGCTCCCTGTGCTTTGACTAGCTCTAACTGTAATTGCTCAAGACTATTTAAGAGTTCGGTCTTCGCCTCTTCAGCCTGGCGAATATCTTCCTGTAATAGTTCTACTTCAGAGGCGAGTCGTGGATCCGGTGTAACAATCTCGGTGGCATTGTGACGCAAAATCAAAAATAGCAGCGTTACCGCACCAAAGCCGCAGGCCATAATGTCCAGAAATGAGAGGCTAAAGGCTATATTGCGGCGCTTTTTAGCCATTGCAGACCTCAATTAGCTCAAACCTGTAGGCGTTGATAAACAGCTCCATACCACAGAGGGCTATATGGGGTAACTCGACTGTGGCTTTTGGGCTTTTGTACAGCGTTTTAACCTGTTCACCTTCGACGACTAATACCGCTGTTGCAGCATCGTCATGGCGCTCTAAAACCTGCACCCGGTCGCTCTCTATAGTGATACTCAAAGGTTGCTGCAGCGGCCAAGCCTGCCCTTGGTAAAGCAGATGAGTCGCGGTGCCGGCCGGTCTGAGTTCGAGCGGCGGCTTTGCCGACTTGTCCTCGAGATGCTGAATGGAAGTGATGCGGTGAAGATTGTCGCTGCCGGACTGCAACGCATCGGCGAGTAAATCATCGGCTAATTTAAAACAGCTGTCGACGCCCTGATAGGCTTTTAAATGTCTTGAGGCGTGAAACTCATCAGTGAGTACGGAAATCATCCGTGCATTTTTCGAGAAAGTGACATCGTTGTCGGAAAACTGTCGCAGCATAGATGAGAGCTTATTGAGCCGACTTGAGAGTAGCTCTAGCACTTCCGATTTATACAGCATTACCGGCAGATCCCCTCGGGGTGAGGGAATTACCATGCCGTATTCCGCCTGCGACTCAAAGCGTATTACCCAGTCCGGTAGCAGGTCATGGATTGCCTGTTCGCCCTGGGGCGCATCCATGGGGTCAAAGCGAAAGTTCTTCACCAGCTTGTCACGAATATGTTTTGCCAGCAGCGAATAGATATCCATGGCGCCGAGTTCTGGCAGCACTCGCTGTGCGGTAACCTGCACACCGTCTTCGCGGTAGGTGATTTGGCTGGCGACTGATTGAAAAAGATGCAGATCAATATGCAGTGTGGTTTTTTCTTCTTCTTTCGGACCGTGGACGTGGTCCGCCATATACATACAGTCGGCTAGACTACTGTCTACCACCCCGATGACCTCAACCGGAATTGCACCGAGTAATCCCAGTAATAGAGACAGCTGATCATCATCAAAGCAGGCGGCAACACTGATAACCAATCGTTCTGGCGAGCCGGCGCTGTTGAACAGTGTTTTCAGCTGCGCAAAGGCAATATCGGCATGGTGGCGGGCCCAGGGCAGATCTCCGGATAATTCGGTCTGGTTGAGATTGCGCCAGTACTGGCGGTAGACATTTTGCGGTTGCAGCCAGGCCTGCTTGCGGGCTTCTATTCCGGTGACAATGCCTTCGCCTGTGTGCAAGGCAAAGCCGGGTTCGGAGAATACCTCTCCATCCTGATTTTTAATCAGCAGAGCTTGATCATTTAGTTCGAGGACAGCGAGACGCATAATTTATTTGGCCTTTAAAAAGCGCAGCAAGTTATTTTCACAGTAGGCGTGAGAGTCGAGCACCAAGCGCTCTTGAATAAGTTGTAGCTGATGCATAAAAAACATCACCACCATGCTGATCAGCAGGGCAATAAAGGTCGAGTTAAACGCCACCCCAAGACTGCTGGTAACACCGGCAATATTGCCCTGCATGGCTTCATGAGCCTGACCTAGTGCAGCGCCTATGCCGCGCACAGTGCCAATAAATCCAATCGATGGAATTGCCCAGGTGATATAGCGGACCATAGAGAGTTCGGAATCCAGGCGGTCATTTTCATTGTTGCAGACAACGTTCACCGCATCGGTGGCAGATTGCACGCTGTCGGTTACTTGGAAGCGTGTCAGGGCAGTTTGCAGTGCCCTGGGTAGCAGCAGGGAGCGCTGTGGCTCATTCAGTGATTGCAATGGTCGCGCCAACTGACTGGCATCTTCAGGTAAGACCCTCGACCCTTCGCTGATACTGATCAGCGCGCTTGAGAACATTTTTTGTTCGGCCATGGCACTGCGGGTTTTGTAACCCATAATTGCCAGAGCCCAGATCATCAGAATAAAACAGGCCTCCTGCTCTAGGTCTTTAATCACAATAAAAAATGATCGTGGCACCTCGTAATCTTCTCCCGCTGCAGCCATCTCCGCATGGTGGCGAATAGTACTCTCGGCATTGGGCCGCACCACAGTGACAAAAATAGCGTGCACGACAATGACAGCCAGCAGCAGGGCGACGAGTTGAAAAAACATTTCATTGGTGTGACTTTTCATTAAAGGCTCCTGTTATTGTAGCCTTCTGAGGGCTACTTAATGTTCGATTGAGTCTAAATATCGGATGGCAATGGCACAGGGAAATCTTCAGATATCTCCTCGCTGGGCTTAAAATCTCCAGCGGGTTTCTTGTCGCTGTCTGTTGCCGATTGTTGATTTTTCGATGCTTGGTCTGGTTTTGTTTGAGAGACCTCTTGCTCAATAGCGTCCTCTGCCTTCCCTGCAGTCGTCTGCGACCGCTCTTGAGACCCTTCTTGCGGCCCTTCTTGAGACCCTTCTTGAGACCCTTCTTGAGACGAGAGCACCGAAGAGACCAGCATAGTGGCTATAAGCCCAGCGGCACATAAAAATCTGACAATCTGCATCTTAGTGTTGCTCTTATTTGATCTATCGTAGTTTTTATCCACTCGGCTGTCGGAATACCTGAGGAGTTTTAGCTCTGGGCACAACTAAAGTGTTCCCCCTGGTTTATCCACATAGCGCGCTATTCTAAAGCCTAAATCAATCCGCCCATCTGTACCAGAATCCCTGTAGCTGAGGCGTAGCTCGGTGCGCGAGGCGAGGGCCCAGCTGGCGCCGCGAATCACATGTTTGCTGCCCTGTTCTGGACCCCGAGGGTCCACCTCAGGCTCACGGCGATTAGGTCTAATATCAAAGTAGTCATTGACCCACTCGGCAACATTGCCGCTCATATCATAGAGCCCCTTGCCGTTGGCCGAAAAACTGCCAACCACCGCAGAGACCGGATACTGGTCATTGTAGTTGGCCAGGGTAAAGCTGAGGAACCCGCTGGCACTCTGATCGGCATAGTTGCCGCTGACTTGCATAGGTGGATAGAGCTCATTAGCCCAGGGGAACACCTGGCTGACAGATTGTGAATTAACTTTTGCGGCCCAGGCCCACTCGGCTTCGGTGGGCAGTCGGTAGCCATGAGCATCCCAGTTAGCGCCGTTAATGCGCCCCTCTTCAACAGTGTAAAATTCAGGCAACCCGTCTTTGCGACTCAACCAGTTACAGAACAGTGCGGCGTCTTCCCAGCTTACCTTGGCCACCGGTTGATCGGTCATATCCAGAGTTTGGCCCTTTACTGCCGTTGAGCTGTGTCGGTCTTTCCAGCGCTTAAATTGACCGTTGGTGGTCTCATTAGTGGCCAGATAAAAAGGTCGCTCGAGACGCACTGCGCGCTCGGCTTCATTGGCGCGTCGGCCAGGCTGACGTCGCGGCGCGCCGAGCATAAATTGCTCGTCGGGCTGGAACAATTTCAATTTCCCCCCGACCGATGTTTTGATTGTCGCCGGGCGTGAGGCCCAATAGGCTTGCTGCAGAGTCAGTAGTTGAATAGTCAGTGCCTGTTGATGTCCGGGTCTAGGGGTAACAGTCATAGACTGGGTTTCGTAGCCGCTTTTTTCGACACTGATACTCTGTGGTTTGGCGTTTAGGCTAAGGGTCTGGCTGCCAGTACCAAGGCGTTTGCCATCGACCAAAATAGCCGCATCGGCTGGCGTGATATTGAGACGAACTCTGCCTATATTGGGAGTCAGATTAACGCTGATTTGACGCTGCTGTTCAGGCTTGACACTGACTGACTGCTTGGCATTTAGATAGCCTTCGAGGAACAGTTCAATGTTGTGTTTGGCAAAGGGTGTTACCGCCACATCCATCGGTGTGGTGCCTTTAAATTGCTTGTCGATGGTAATGCTGGCCCCCTGAGGTACGCTGTTGATAGTCAGGGTTCCATCGGCGACGATCATTTCGATTAATGGGTGCGTGGCCTTGCTGCCGGCTTTGACTCTGACCTGCTGTTGCAGGGTTTTGTAGCCTTGAGCCTTGAGGGTTAGCTGACTACCGGTCTCCAGTACTTCGGCACTCAGTGGTGTCTGACCGATTAAGCGCTGGTCGATAAACAATTCAGCGCCTTCGGGAACTGTGGTGAACTCAACCTGGCCCCAGGCTGGCTGCAAGCTAATATCAATGGCTTGGATTTTGCCCAGCCCCTCAATTTCCACCTCTTGCTGCAGGGTGAAGTAACGGTATTTAGCAAATTCCAGTTTGTGGGCGCCGCGACTCATTTCGCTGATGGTACCGGGCACTGTCACCGGATCCTGATCGTCAATTGATAGCTGAATGTCGTCGAGGGTCGAGCGCACCAGCAAATTGCCTGGCAGTGGTTGTAATACCACATCGATTTCTTGGGTGGCTTCACCGCTGACTTGGATGGTTTTGCGCAGGGGATAGTAGCCGGGAGCTTCGGCGCTGAGCTGGTGCTCCCCCTGTAGCAGCAAATAATTATCGCCAATATGAAATGCCAGACCGCCCAAATCGACTTCGGCTATGGCTGGATCAAGGCGCAGGATAATGGCTCGAGCAGCAAACAGAAAAACCATTATGGCAATGGCCACTACTGTGAAGGCAGTGGTAAATATAATTGCTGGCGAGGGGCCTCGGCGACCCGTGACTGGCTTTTGTTCCAGTGGCGTAAAGTCGGTAGCGGAGAGCGGTGTGGTATTCCTTGTCTTGACCATATTTTATGTCTAATTGTTTTTATTTGGTTGGCGGCAACGACGTTTAGTTAATAGCCCTTAATTAAATAGCCCCTAGTTAAATAGCCTCATTACAGCGGATATTAATCGGCTTATCCAAGCCCTGATCTGTCAGCGTAAACTCGACTCTGACATCTCGAAACCCGATCCGTGTACCAGCAACTATGTAGCGGCCGGGCTTTAGGGATACGGCGGTTTTTTCGAAGGCGCCTAACTTAGCGACCCTAAACAGTGTGACATCGGTATTGCTGTCTGAGGTTAGTAGCACTTGAATTGGGGTCTGCGAGGCTTTAAGGACCTGCCGCAGTTCGGCTATTTGCTGCCGTAATACCGGCCCTGGATAGCGTATTCCGATGGCATCCTGAAGGACTTTTTGGCCGCGGCGAAATTGATTGATTGCGGAGAGGGCCAATGGGTCACTGAGGGCTTTTTTAATCCGCGTGTCGAGATCTGCTCGCACTGTCACTGGGATTTGCTTGACCCTTACATCGGTGAGTGTGCCATCCGTTGCCAGCAGCTTCTTATAGACTTCTAAAGCCTGTTGCCATTTTTCCTGAGTTTCTAATTCAGCGGCCTCAGCAATGCGGTTGCTCACCCATAGCTGGGAGCGACGCGTCTCTACCTGAGCTAGTGCCTGGGCAACAGCCGGATTGTCCCGATAGACAGAGCCAGCTTGTTCGAAGGCCTCTGTGGCATCGGTAAATCTATTCTTGTCCAGAGCGCGGAAGCCATCACTCATATGACCAAGGAAGCGCTGCTCAGTGATTTTCTGCGCCGTTGAGGCGAGGGCGGCAGCGGCTTTTTTATGTTTGGGATCGGCAGTAACCGCCTCATTAAAAGCCTGCTGAGCTTGATCTAATCTATCCAGCGCCACCAGTTGAGCACCTAATTCCATGGCTTTGATAACTGTAGGTAAACTTGACGCTCGTTGGCTTAACTCTGTCACTGTATGATTTTCTGGAGCAATAGCGGTGGCGAGTACTGTGGCGCTAAGTGCAGTGCTGAGCACTGAGTTTTCGATTGCCACCCTGGCTTCAGCAATTGCTTGTTCAAGAAGTGATTGAGCGTTGTCTTCCATTTTAGTGAGACCGTCCAGGGCAGACTGATAACTATTGACGGCATCTTGGTAGTCGCCAAAGCCGTACTCCTGATCGCCGCGCTCAACAGCCTTTTGCGCCTGCTTAAATTCAAACTCTCCCCACTGCTCGACGCCCAACTCATTGATCAGACGGTCGCGTCGCTGAATAATCTCCGCCAGAATCGTCTGGGCATCTTGGCGATACTTGGTTTTTTGCGCTGCGGTTGAGGGGCTGACAACTGTGGCTGATGGCACTGATGCTCGCTGTGATTGATCCGCACCGCTGATCCAGGGTTCTGACACTAGATTGGGCAGCACAAAGATCACGCCACAGGCCAACAGAAGCAACAGGGCTACAGCGAGCTTCTGTATTCCCTTTTGTTTGCTGTCAGTGGCGATCGGCTTATCCATCAATCAGGGCGTCCCACGTTCCTGTTGGTAGATTTTACCCAGCAGGTCCTGCCACTGTTGATACTGAGCTTGCACCGTACCGGTGAGGGTCACGGTGCGATCTTCCAGTTCAATCACCTGGGGCGCGATTTCAGCTTCCAAAGAAGAGCCCATCTCGGCCACGGATTCATTGTACTCAGAGGCTTTTTGTTTTTTGTCGAGGCCGGCTTTGAGCACAAAACCACCCACTGCAGCCGTGGCGGTGCCAGCGTCATCGGCAATACCTGTGCGCGCCTGAGAGCGACCGTAGATGCCCGCCAAAATAGCACCAATACCGCTGATAATCTGTTTGTTACCCTGCTGGTTTAGCTGACGTGCGCGGACTACTGAATCGTAGGAGGCGCGGCGAAAGTCCTGATAGGCAAGGTGCATCTGTTGCGAGAAACCGTCGTAGTAATCCTGCATGCGATCTATGTAGAGATAGTCGCGCTCACGTATTTTACGCACGCGCATCAGGATGCTGTCGTTTTCGGCTGGTAGTCTGGAGATGGTTAAAATGCCTTTGCGGTTTTCATTGATATAGTTATCAAAGGCCTCGGGAGAAAACTGTTTGGCAAAGCGCAGCTCAGAAATGGTGCGCAGCTCTTCGGCACGCTGATCGCTAATCTTTTTTTCGCGATAGTTGAGCAGGTCATTGGCGATGCGGATAAATAGATTTTGAAAGGGGTCGCCAAGGCTTTTTAAACGTCTGTCGTATGCGTATTTTCCTGTGTTCTGTTTGTAGCGTTTGCTAAACCATTGCTTGCCGCTGCTGTCGGTGGCGATGATTTCTAGATCCATGGTTTCACCATCAGATTGATAGATCGTGCCACTGATATAGAGGTCCATAATCACCTCGTTGGTGGGGGTGACGCGGATGGCGCCCCAGGCGCCGCTCTTCTCTAATATTTTGCCGAGCTGATTGGAAAAATAGATCGCCTCGGCGTAACGCACTTCGGGAAACACAGTGTCGTTGTCGTCGGTGAGGTAGAGGCCATCATTTAATGTGGGTATGCCTACATCTAATAATGTTTCGATTGGGTAGGCTCGAGAGGGGGTGTCGAGCGTCAGCTGGGTCGAAGAGGTGACTTTGTCCACTGCCGCGTTGGCATAGCCGCAGCCAACTATCAAAAGCAGGGCTAGAGTTTTCAGTTGGATTGGCTTTAAAAAGATAAGGCGATTACTCATGGTTGGTTACTTTAGCTAACTCTGGTCTTTTATACGTCTGTATTCATCCCAGAGTTTTTCCCTGAGAATTGGATCCTGTTCTTTGCTGGCTGCGTCACGAATTTGGCGCAGCACAATGTCATCTCCTTGACCGTCACCTATATCCTCGGGAATGGGAATAATATCAGCTTGATCCTGGCCTGCAGCGCTGGCTGATTGATTGCCAGAGCCTTCAATAGTGTCCGTACCCTCGCCCTCGGCGCCCGGTGATGCACCCTCAGCGGCACGCTGTTCTATGGACGCGCTGCGGTCAGAACCGCCTTCTCCGGCTTCTTCAAAAAGCGGCTCATCACTGTCGACTCCACCGCTGGCGCCGCTGGGGCTAAGAATGTCTATTTCACTCGAACCGCCACCATCGCCCATAACCGTATCGTCAAACTCTTCTAACGAGGCGTCTAATGCGTCGTCTAGGCTCTCTGTGCTATCGCCGCTTTCGTCTGAAGAGCCGTCAGCGCCAGAAGAGCCGTCAGCGTCAAAAGAGCCGTCAGCGCCAGAAGGACCATCGGTGCCAGAAGGACCACCAGTGCCGGATGATCCATCAGATGGCGCCGAACTGCCTCCGGGAGAGGGCATGCCGCCACCAGGACTCGGAGAGCTTGGTGGTAGACCAGATGATCCTCCTCCAGAAGAAGAGGGCATAGGTGACCCTGAGCTGGTTGGTGATGGCATTTGACAGCTACTCAAGACGAGAGCCAACATAGCAGCCATCGCTAAACCCCTAGGCAATTTTAGTGAAGGTAACTTTAGTGTCAGTCTCAGCGTCAGTCCCAGAATCAGTCCCAGCGTCTTGCACGTTGAACCCCAGCAAGAATTTTTAGTAAAAGCTCTACCCATTGTTAGTCT
>Ga0206682_10001156_pt1 | contig 26293 bp, 45 predicted proteins | sample M240m12015metaG_FD_155444 | JGI IMG/M metagenome (GOLD analysis project Ga0206682, IMG submission 155444) | Ammonia-oxidizing marine archaeal communities from Monterey Bay, California, United States - M2 40m 12015 | ecosystem: Environmental > Aquatic > Marine > Intertidal zone | place: USA...
ATATGTTATAATCTTTCATTATTTTATTTACCCCCCTCCCTTTTAAGATTTTCTATCTCAAATGTAATATGATTAATAGCTTTATTTAGGTCCTCTATTCTCTTTTCATCAGAAGTTAATCCAATCTCTTTCTTATTGCCACTTCTTAATAAATAACTGATAGCAGTCCCTATATTATATGAAGAATTAAAGTCCCATATTATATCTTTTACTTTATACCCAAGCTTATCTCCTATATAATAGCCTGGAGTTTTATTAGATGAATAGTCTATCTTTTTATCTTTCATAATTATACTTTACCTCCTTTCTTTGATACTATAGTTCCCCAACCATCAAAGGACTTAATCTCTTTACCATAAGATTTACATTCCTTACAGTAGGCTTCAGTATTAACTACTATACCATCTACTATCTTGATGCTAGTCTTATTGATTTCAAATTCTTTACACTTACATTTAAATTTCATTTATCTTTATTTTGTGGAGAATGTGAGACTCGAACTCACGACCTCTTCCGTGCAAGGGAAGCATTCTAGCCAACTGAACTAATTCCCCTTTCTTCTTCTTGCTCTCTCCCAGTTTGTTTTCTGTAGGTGATGCTTGTGGCATAAGCTCATTAAATTGCTTTGATCCAATTTACTTCCTCCATCTTTAATCTCTTCTATGTGGTCCACTACATCAGCTTTATTAGTTACTCCTTCTTCTTCGCACCATTTACATAAAGGGAATTCTGATATAAAAAAGTTCCTTAGAGTTTTCCATTCCTTAGAGACATAGAACTTATGATTCTCAGATTTATAAACCTTCTTAGAAGTAATGCTATCAAAAGGCTTTTTAACATCATTAACCATCCAGGATAACTTCTTTCTCTTAGGAAGCTTAGGCATTAGTTAAGCAAGTCTCTTATAGATTCTACATCATCTTTATCCATAGTATAGTTAATAGTTATCTTAGGACTCATTTCACCTTCAAGCCATCCTTCACATACATTAGCTAACTTCTCAACTACTTTTTCGTGTACTTCATTAGGATGGTCAGATTCTTTAACCTTTACATTAACTGATATTGTTGCTACTACTTTCATTTTTAAATAAATTAATTACTATATTATATAAATAAACAATCATAAAAACAAATACTATTATTGGAATAGATATTACTATAACTATTAAAGCTTCTACTATCTTTCCTATTATTGTCATAATCTTATTTATAAAAACCATATTTTTAATTCTTGTTCAACATAAACATTAGTTGAATATTTACTAATATGAGTTCTAACTATTCTTCTTTCTTCTTTTATATCTTCGGCCATTCCAAACATTAACTGAAATCCAATATCAGAATTAATAACTTTAGGCAAATCTAACTCAAGAGAATCATCTTCTTTTCTTTTCCAAATTATCTGAGTAGTGTTCTTTAAAGCCATTATCCTTTTACTACTACTATTTCTTTTCCTGGCTTGAATACTGCTGGAATTATCTCCTCTCCATCATTAGAAACACTTAGAGCATCATTTAAAGAATTTTTATATGCTAATATATGCTCAAGCTTTAAATTCTTTAATTTAGCTTCTAGCATTACAATTTCTTCAATATGCGAGAAGTCCCATCTTCCAGCTGAATTTTTTAAACTTACTGAGCATCCATTAATCTTATAATCTTTATTCTCTTCTCCAATAGAATGTAACTCTTCAATTGTTAAATCATTAATCTTTTCCCTCATTGACTTAGCATTCTTTTCTATTTGCTTTAATAATAAAAAAGCATTAGTTGGCTTTATGTGGCCATCATTAACTAAGTCTACTATATTAGTAGTATATTCTTGAACTGATTCTAAAGTTTCTATTTTATCCATTATTCTAAAGATGCTTTTATTTTATCTATTATATTTCCCATTTTAGATTCATAATATATAGGAAAATCATATTTCTGGTCACCTTGCTCCCATAACACATAAAGAACAGCCCTAAGTCTTTGTGAAGGAGTTTTAGTCTTTCCTACTTCATAATCTGTAGTATATTGTGAAACTACATCTATTTCAGTTTGAGTAATATCATCTGAACTTATTAGGACCATTCCTGGAGTCTTTCTTAAAGCAAAGATTCTAGTCATAGTATCATCATTAAGCTCTTGTGTGTGTATATTAATACTCATAGAGCCATCTGATAAAGTAGATACTTTATTTACTCCTCCTTCAAATACTACTGTTCTTTTCATTTTTTTCTTTTAATAATTTTTTAGCTTTAGCTCCATATCTATCCCTCACCCTTTTCTTTTCATAAGTATTTAATGTATCTCCTTTAAATCCGAAGTACATTTGAAACATATCATATTGCTGATAGTTATTAGATTCTTTACTTATTTTATCTTTTGGATGATTCATTTTTTTTTATGTTATTGCCTGGAGATTTCTCTCCAAGCTTTAACCCCAAATTGAACTAATTTAACTGAAATAAATGAAAAATAGACATCTCATAATAAATTATGTTCATTCTATCAAACCTATGATAGAATTAAGAACTTCTGAAGTTATAGTGATTCAATCACCTTGCTAATATATAAATAATTAATAAGTCTATAAAGATAATTGTAAAAGTTTTAAACATTATAAACCACAATATCCAGAATCACAATCATTAAAATCTTCCCAATCTAATTCTAATTGACTATTATAACCTATTATCTCTTTATAAGTTTGTCCTTTTTTAAAAGTATTAGGATAATTTATTTCTTCTTGTTTACTAAACCATTCCATCTTATTAGAATGTTCATTACTCATTTTATTTAAAAACATTGGCTGTCTATGAAAACATCCTACACAATTATTATAATAACCTTTATCAAACTTAACCTCTTTATTTTTATTCCAATACTCATTAATAAACCTAGCATCTATTCTATCTTCTATTAGTGGGAATTTAGGCTTTCTCCATTCAACCATTCCCCACTTATTTCTAGTTTTATTTTTGCCTACTACTACTTTAATTTCTTCGTTACCTTTATCATTTAATTTTTCAATCATTCTAGCAACTCTTTTTTCTTCTCCCTTTCTAAAGCCTATTCTCATTTCACAAACTTCATTTATTTCATTTTGCCACCATTCAAAAATAGGCTTCATTTTTAATTCAGTTGTGCAATACCTAACCATCATATTAGGCAAATAATGTGATCCGTTTTTACCTTTATTCCAATCTCCATTTATTATATCTTCAAATGATTTAGCAGTTAGCCAAGTAATTTCTTTTCCTATATATTGCTCTAACTCTAACATAATAGTTATTATATTATCTTGTTCTAAAGTTCCTATAAAATCAACTCCTAATTTATCACTTACTATCTGTCTTATTTTTTTATCTGGATAAATACATTCTTTGTCATTAGTTCTAACTAAAGAAAAAATATTATAATCTGCTGGATAATTTTTAGCTATAAAGCTTGAAGTTTTACCTCCACTAATTGAATTAACTGTTATCATAATTCTTTAATCTTTCTTTTAATATTCTCTATAGCTTCTTCATAGTCAATTCTAGATAGTTTTGTAGTTACGTGCATTCTAGATTCTAAATTAGCTACTGTTCCTTCTCCCCATTTATTCTCTACTCCCCTGGCGGCCTTAATTTGGTTACCGCTAAGAAAAGTATTACAGTAAGAACATTGAGCATTTACATTTTTCTCATCAAATCTTATTGAGAGATAACGTCGGCTGAATAGATGGCCAGCGTGAGTTGATCCTCCAAAAGCTGGAGCTTCTTTACCACAAGAAATACATTTACAATTTCCTTTATAATCAGAATCTCTTTTTCTTATATACTCGCTAAATAGTTTATCCAGCTTTTTCTTTAATTTACTTATTGTAGCCATTCTCTATCTTTTTAACCTCTCTATTTTTTAAAGCTTTGCCAAATCCTTCCATTCTTTTTTTATAAATAGTATATTCTTCTATTGCATTAGACTGCCTTCTAAATTGTTCAGATTTCCTATAATCTCTTAAAAATTTATTCCAAGTTGGAACATTAACAAACAAAGGAGGATCATTATCCTTAATCCCTTTGTGAATTGCAAATCTTACTTCTTCTATTTCCATAAAAGAATATCTAGTTATTAAATCTTCTACAAAAATTTTATTAAGAGCATTAACTATTTGAGCTTCTGATTTATGTCCAAGATGAACATAAAATTCTGATAAAATATTAAAGCATTCTATTACTAATTGCTTTTCATTTGTTTTATATAGATTCCAAATCTGCTTACTTTTGTCCTTCATTTACTTGCTTTTTTACTTCTATTATTACATCCATTAATAAATCATAAACTGATTCTAAATCATTTTCCCTAGTCCACTTTATCACTTCTTTTTCATATTGATTAGCTACTTTAACTAATCTATTAAATTTCTGCTTTACTATTCCAGAATGTGTTCCCTTTAAAATATAAAGCTGCTCATTAAAAGCTCTAAATGTAGCTATTAATAAATTTAAATCTATTTCTTCTTCTTTAGTCATCATATTGATTATTAATTAAATTAAGTCCTTTTTCATATTCTGAAAGTATTGCTTGAGCTTTACTTCCTTTTTCTTCTTTTAATTTAAATAAACCTTTCCATCCATTTTCTATTGATTGATTTATTATAGAAGATTGAGTTTCTAAACATCCTCTCGATATTTTTAAAAGTTTTACTATAGCTGCTTTTTCTCCAATTGGCTTAAATTTAGTTTTAAACTGTTCATTTTTAAATTCTTTCCAAAGTTTCCAAGATTCAAGATTTAACTCAATTGGATAATTAAAAGCTTCTGTTTTATTACTATTAGTATTTACTTTAATTAAGTCTTTAGTTATATTAGTCTTTAGTAGTTGCTGATTATCAACATCTGGATTATCCACATCTGGATTATCCACATCTTGAAAATCGGTATGTGGCTTCTCAAAAATTAAATAATCCCATTTAACTATCTTTCCAGCTTCATCTCTTACCTTCTCTCTTTTCATATATCCATTAGCAGTAAGCTCTTTAAAAGCAGAATATATAGACCCTTTGCCATCTTTATGCCATTTACCAACTTCTTCTACATAAAGAGTCCAATCGTTTGGTAAAGCTAGAATATGACATAATAAACCTTTAGCTTTTAAGCTCATATTTTTATTAAAAATAAAAGCATTATTAATAGTAGTAAAATTAGTGTCTTTTTTAACTCTAATAAGTTTCATATCCCAATTCTTTTCTTACTTTATTTTGTAAAGTAGTTTGTCTTTTTTTATAATTTTTACCTCTAAGCTCTTTATGCTCTTTCTGAATATCAGCACTTGTTCTTCTTATAGTTTCACTTGAAGTTAATTTATAATTAGCTATCATATTAAGAAAATCAAAAGCAGATAATTCTTTAGGATCAGCTCCAGATTTTATAATTTCTTTATACCAAAAATTGGCAATTAGTTTATTACTAAAATCACTATTACTTGGATTATCCATTAACATCTTAATTATTTTATCTCTAACTGTTTTCATAATTCTTTAACTTTATTTTTAATATTTAATCTTTCTTCAATTCTTTGCTTATTAATTCTTCTAGCTTCTTCTATGATGCTATCAATTTCAACATATCCAATCTCACATTTAGCTACTTCTAATAAACTATCATATTTATTAAAGTAATAACTATCAGTATTTAAAAAGCTTTTATGCTGCTTATAGTGATGGATAATAGATGCGTGATTCATTTTAAACTCTTTACCTATTCTGGACCATCCAAAGTCTAATAAGTCTTTAGATAAAGCATAGGCCATTCTCCGAGCATCTATAAGCCTTCTTTCTCTTGAATTTAAATTAAAATCTTGTAAGCTTATATTATGAATTAAGCAAGTACATTTAATAATGCTTTTGACATTATCTTTTTCTTTAATTATTCTTTCTATCTCATCCATTGAATTCTTCTTTAACTATATTATATATTGTAATATCTAAATCTTTTAATTCTTTTAAAATCTTTCTACTTTCTCTCCTGGCTTCATCTCTTTTAGATTTACTAATATCTAAGCCAGTTGATGAGTTAATTACTTGGTGACTTCTAAAAAGAATTTCATCAATTTTTTCTTTTAATAATTTATCTTTCATAATTTAGAATTAGCATCTGATTCTATAATCTCTAAAAGCTCTTCTGTTTCTATATAGTCCCAAAATAACTGAGTTAATTCTTCAGAGTTAATTAATACTTTTTTTATTTCAAGTTCAGAAGAAGGAGGAGAAAAATAATCTCCTCTATCTTTTGAATATTTATAGAAGATTTCCATAATATAATCATCTTCTTCTATATAATAAGAATCTACTACCATCATCTTAAAAAGGTAAATCATCTTCTAAATCATTAGTCTCTTTATCAAAGTCATAATTATCTAAAAGTGATAATTTATATTCTTTTGATTTTTCTATCTGTTCTTTGATCCAGGCTGGACAAATCTCATTAAGCCATTCTTTATTAAATTTATCAGTATAATTAAACTCAAAAGAATCATTAATTTGACCAGGAGCTTCTACTCCTTTAGATAGACTGCTGATATTAGAAATAAAAGCAAACATTTTACCAGAATTAGATTCTTTATGAATAATTGAAATATTGCAAGCTATTCCGATTAGTTTTGTAACATCAAAATTAGCAAGCTCTTTAGGACTAAAAGATTTACCCCTCCAGCTCTCTAGGTCCTTTCTAAGATTGCTTTTTTCGTGAAGTGATAAAGTATATTCTTTATCTATAACAAGTGGCTTAGACTCTCCATTAAAGTCTTTAAGCTCTAAAGGAAGTTCAAAAGTTAATCTTATCTTATTAGCTTGCTTCTTTTCTCCTTGATACTCAAATTCTTGAGTTCCAATATGTATCATAGAATAACACCTTGCTATGTGAGTACCACTTGGAATAAGTTCTTTTTTAGTTTTAGTTGATTCTGAAATAATAATAGACATTTTAATTTTTTATTTAGTTATAAATTTATTTAGTTCCTATTTTAAAGTAAAAAAATAAGAGCAATAGGATAGCTCCAGTAAATCCTCCTATAATTAAATCCAAAAGAATAGGAGTAAAATAATAGAGAATCAAAGTTATTAAAGCTATAATAGTAGTATAGCTGCAAACATCATCTAAATCAAATTTAAAAAATTGTACTTCAGTACCTAGTTCTAATTTTGCTTGATTCTTTAAAAATTCTTGCTTTGCTAAGTCTTTCATTACTTTAAGTTATTTATAGAAGTTAATCTTTGAATTAATAAATCTAATCCATCTGCTTTTCCTTGATGATAAGATGCCATATTAGAATCTTTTCTTTGTTCTTCTTGTTTAGACTTGTTTAGCTCTAGCTCTTTGTACTTTCTAAACTCTGCTATTGATTGCATAATTAATAGTTCTTTTGTACTCATTTTAATTTAGTTTTATTTAGTTAGTTTTAAAAATATAAAAGATTTATCAATGACATTTTCAATATCATCGTGAATCTCCTTCAATAATTTTGTATTTTGATTAAAATCTTTACCTAATTCTGACTCTTTAAAATCATCAGATACTTTTCCATAGCTTTCTCTTTCGTAAAGTTCTTCTTAGATGCTATCAAGTATTCTAGCCATTACTTTTAATTCTTTAAAATTCATTTTAATTTAGTGTTAGTTAGTTTATACCACCAAAACCCCACATTGTGAAATGTAGGGAAAAAGTAGTTATTATTAATTTATCTTTCTATAACCTCAATCAAATTATCTCCAAAAGTTTTAAGAGCATATAAAGTAGCCTCTTTTATATTATCAGCATTTAAGAAAGTTACATTAGTTACTAATTCTGTTCCTTTGTGTAGTCTTGTAAAATAAATCTTGTACATTGTGTTTGTTTTTAGTGTTATTGTTGGTACAAATATACAAGCTTTTTTTAATTGTGCAAACTTATTCACAATAAAAACACAAAAAAAAGTAATTAAATTAACTTTACTAGGTTAAAATAATTATATAAAAAAGTTAAAAAGAATTAATATTTATTAGTTTTAAGACAAAAAAAGAGCCTATTAATTAAAATAGACTCCCTGAAAAACTAACACAAAATTGATTAAATGAATCAAAAAGCAAATATATTAAAATATATGAGTTAAATGAGCTACTTGACCATTTTCATTATGAATAAATCCTTCTACTGCTTTACTTTGTGGACTACCAGTAAACCCTTTTTGATGATGCCAAGAATCAGTTCCACTAGGACTTCTTAAAAATTCACAAGTGACCCCTATATCATCAAAGCTAGACATAAATTTATATCTTTGCTTGTGGTGAATATGATGCAAATACCAATATCTATATTTTGTATCGGCCCATAGTTGGCTTACTTCTTGAGCCATTAACATAGGCATCTTAGCAGTCTTAGCTCCATCTCCGTGACTCAATCCAATTAGAGAATTTTTCCATTTAAAATATTTTCTAGGATTAGGATCAGCATCTACTTTAACTGCTTCAGTATTTCTATACCAGCTTTTTAATGCGTGAGCTAAATGGAATCCACTCATATAATCGTGATTGCTCATAGAGTGAATAGCTTCAACTGGAGCTATTTGAATTAACATCTCTATAATTTCTACATATAAAGAAAGAGCTTCTGTAAAGTGATTAAACCATTTACCATCTACATCTTGAGGAGTTCCTTTAGTAGTTCCATTAGTTGAGAGACTAGAGTCCGTGTGGAGTATATCATTTCCTATACAAAATATTATTTTTGATAAAGGAAATCCTTCAGCATTTCTTAAGATTCCTTTTACTCCTTCTCTTACTCTATCTTTAGCTATTTGAATATTATAGTTTTGATTAGTTTCTAAAACATCTGCATACTTTCCTATATGGACATCAGCTGGATTAATTATTAATAGATGGCCATCTTCTTTCTTAGGATAATCAATAGTAGGATAAGTAGGAGCATAATTTGAAATTAATTCTTCAATAGAATTTAAAAAGTCAGTTTGATTAATTTGATTAGGCCTAGCAGAAATAGAGAATTTTTGGCTTTTATACCAATACATTGAAACAGAATTAATATCTATTCCAGCAGCATTACATTCATCTTGAAGTAGAGAATTATTTTTTTTATCCTCTCTATATTTATCTACTAAATCCCATTCATCTTTCTTTAATCTATACCTCTTTTCTTCATTCATTTATTCTTCATCTTAGTTATAGTTCTTCCAACAAAATAAGCACCATAAATTGCTAATAATAATGAATTCCAAATTGGAACATAAATAGGATTTAATGTAAACTCTCTAAAATTCCCATCCATAAAAGATATTATTACAAATACTACAGTTACAAATATTAAAGACATTGGCCTTATATTTTTACTGAGCTTATTATCTCCTAAATTATCGGACTTCCATCTTTCTGTAACTTGATTAGAAGCATTTTTTTCAGCATCATTTAAAATACTCTGAAGCTCATTTTTTACTTTATGAAGTTCTTCTTTGTTTGTTATTGTAGTATCTAAAATTCCTTCTGCTGACTTAAACAATCCAGAAAATATTCCTCCTAGTAAATCCATAAAGAATCTATTTTACTATTATCTACATCTGCGTGTATAAATCCACCTTTTTCTGATATTCCAACTCTTGTAAAACCAGCTTTAACTAATCCAGAAAATATCTTCATTCTTTCTAATCCATTACTGCAAGCTATATCTACTGCCAATCCTTTTAAGTGACTGCTATTTTTAGAGCTATTTTTTAATGAATCATTTTTCTCTTGACTTCTCCAAGAGCTAGTTAATTTGAAAGGAGTTTTAGATATTTCTCTTGCTTGATCCAACATCTTTAAAAGTTTTGGACTCATTTTATCATAACAAATAACTCCATCACAATTAAACTCTTCTATTTTAAAGTATTTCATTTTATATAATTTATTAATGCTTTTAGTCCAAGTTCCTAAATTAAACATTATTTTCTTTTCTTTCTATTATATAAATACTTATCTAAAGTATAAATTATAGTCAATACTAATAAAGCAATTTTTAAAATAACTTCTATATTTGCTAAACTTACAAAAGTAAAAGTTGTAGTATTTAATAAAATTACATCTGAACAATCTTTAAAGAATGATTTCATTTTTTAGTTTTTTCTAATTCATTTATTTTTTCAATAATTAAATTTAAAACTATGAGAACTTTCTCATAATCTCCAGACATAAAACTTTCATTTAAATCTATATTTAATTTTTTAATTTCTTCTTTTATCATAATAAATCGTATTGTAATACTATTACATAATTAGCTCTGAAGTTTCCTCCATTATTAGTAACACTATTAAAAGCTGGAAGAATAACATCTCCAGCACTTAAGCTAAAATTTCTTGTTAAGTCCTCTGCTTTAACTGGTCTTTGACTATAATTAGAATCTGGACCAGCAGAATTATCAGCAGCAGCATAAGCTCTTAAAGTAAAATCTTTAGTTGCATTATCATTATAAGTTGGAGTTCCTACAAAAAGTCCTATTGCACTTTGATGATTTCCTACTCTATAAGTTGTAGCTCTAAAACCTAATAAAGTACAATTAAAAGGAATAACTATACCAGTAGATTGAATAGCAGTAGAAATATTAGTAATTTGAGAAGTTCCAACTGTAGTTCCATTATCTGAAGTAACAGTATTCCAGGAATGATTACTTATTCCAGCACTACTAAAAGTAGTCCAATATTGACTAGCTCCAGCTTGACTAGAAAAATTAATAAACATCTGGCTCTTTCTTCTTCCTTGCTTGCTTATTTCGCTTCCTATTAATAATAAAGAGCTTCCTACTGGAATTTCAGAAGGAATTTCTAAAGTAGTTCCTCCAGGTCTCGTATCATAAGTAATAGTAGTAGCTCCAGCATCTATATCAGCATCTAATTCTATTAAAAAAGTAGAATTAAATTTATCTCTAATTATAAGACTTTCTCCAGATTTCATATCAAAAGGCATAGCTTCACACGATAAAGAGCCAGTAGCATTTCCTTCAGCAATTGGAGCAGTTAATTTACTTGCTTCCCATATTAAACTATATAAGCTTGTTTTCATTTTTTTTAATATGTATTTCCAACTTGATAAGTAACCTCAATCAATTCTTCCGTATCATTTAAGACTACTCCAGAGCTATCTTGAGCAGCCTTCCAATATTCTCCACTTATTTCATCTTTAGCAGCATTAAATTTATATCCTTGACAAACCATTCTATCCCCTCCAGAAGTGTTATCATCAAAAGCAATAGTTGGATTGAAAGAATGAGCTTGTTGATTTCTTAAAAAGATATTATACTCATTTAAAGGAATATAATTATTTTGTCCAAATAAAGCTTGCTGGCAAAATATATTAGTTATTCTAGATTCTGATCCAGCTTCCCAAGCTTGCCAATTCTCTTCTATAGTATCAAGCCAACTGCTCCCATTATTTATTCTTAATCTTCCCCAAGATGGAGCAGCAGTAGTTGGTCCATCTCCTAATAAGCATTCTCCTAAATCTTCTATAGTGTTAGCTATAGTAGAATCATTAGAAGAAGAGAAAGTTCTTTTAGCTTCTAAAGATTCATTAACAGTAAACTGAACAGCTGAAGGATAAGAAGTAGTATTAGCTATTTGTCTTATCTCATAATCAGTTGTGTAGTTATTAGCATACCAAGAACTCTCATAATAGTAAGCTCTAAATAAAACATCACCACTTGCTGGAAATTCTGTAGTTTGAAAAGAAGCTTGAGGATATTCTCCTAAATCTTGATATGAAAAAGTTGCATAATCCTCTACAAAAGAAGAATCAGAATTAAAGCTAGTTGCGTTAAGTTGCCAAGCTCCTCCATTCCAATAGTAACTCCCTACTTTTAAAATATATTTCACATAAAGATAGTCATAAGGCGATTGATATACTGAACCAGCTTTTCTTCTATATTGAAGCCTTTGAGTAATATTAATTCCACATCCAGATACTGCAACTACAAAGCCTAAATTATAAAGACCAGCAACTCCAGCTGTTGTTCCTGGCCAAACTGTTAGAGTTTCTGTTGCTGAGTAAAGTCCAGAAGTAGTCCAATTAGAATAAGTTGCTCTATATTCTTGAACTTTAGGAAGATGAGAATAAATTGCTCCGCTTAATTTTACACAGTTATGAGCATCAGAAACAGAGCCTAATTCCTTTACAAAGTTAGATTCTAATTGAGTTCCTCCTCCTATTTTACTTCCATCCTTTTCAAATCTTCTATAATATAAAATTCCATCTGTTAGATGAGCATACTGTTCTATATTAGTTATCCACCAATAACCCTTAGCTTGAACTATTTTAGCTCCAAAAGTCTTTAAAACTTGCTCCACAACTTCATAAGCAGTAATTGGATCAGATGATTCTATGCTTCCTTCATCTGTATATTCTAACCCCATAAAAGCATTAGCATAAACTGCTGAATATTCTAAAGGACTTACTGCTCCACTTGGATTAGGCATTGAATCTTCATACCAGTGTATTAATTCATAAAAACAACTTTCAGTAGAATTGAAAAAATCATAAGTTGGATTATAATATCTAAACATATTAGAAAGATGCTTAATCAAAGTTCTTAAATTTGTAACATCATCATTGACACCATTATAAATATCTTTATTAAATGGGACATCACGCATCAAAGACAAACCATCTACTGCAGTAAAATCAAAGAAATAAGGATAGCTAATATCTTTTCTTTTTTGAATATCAGCAACAATAACTCCTCTCCAGTAGTTTTGATAACTAACTCCAGAATTAGTAGAAGATTCTATTAAGACTTTATATCTTCCAGCATCAGCAGTTGATAAATTTGTTATCATAGCAGCAGCTGGATGAGAAGCATTAGGAATATTAAGCTCAAAATTTACTTTTGATGCTTGAATGTAATTATATCTTTTTTTGCCTTTTCCATCATAATTAAGAACAAATCCATCTGCTCCACAAGTAAGAGGATAATCTAAATCAAAAGACCCTTCAGCATCATAAATAGTAATTTTATACTGGACATCCTGGTCAGATTTAAATTCTGAGTGACATAAAATATATCCTAAAGCCATATTAAAAGAATCTTTTTTGCGTTGTTTCTTGTTGTTTATTTACTAAAAATATATCTTCTCCACTTATTATCCCTTCTACTATTACTTTTTGAGTAGACCCTCCAAGCATTCCATTAAGCTTAGAAAGAGGAGCAATAACTTCTGGGTCAGCAGCAGCTCCAGCATTATCACCAACTAAAGCAGCAGTAGGTCCAAAAGCTAATCCACCTTCTGCAAGAGCTGGAAGAGGAGCAGAAGCAATAGCTGCAATTTGAGCAGCACCAGCAGCTCCCATAGCTATAGCAACTCCTATATTAAATGGAGCGGGAATATTAGCTAAAGCATTAGTAACAGCCATAGCAGTATTAACTATAGCAGACATAATAGCAAATTTCTTATTAGCTTTAGCTTGTCTTAATTGGATTGCTTTTCTTTTCTTATCAGCTCCCTTTTCTATATCTGTAATTTTATCTTGTTTTTCTTTTTCAGTAGCTGAAGAATTTTCTATAGCTGCAATTTCTCTTTGTGTCTGCAAATCTAAGTGAGCAAATTCATTTGCAAATCTTTGATTAGAAGCTGCTTCCATTTGAGAAGTAATAGAGCTAAAAATTTCTCCTACTTTTTGAATTTTTTGTCCAGCAGTTTCTCCGAACTCTGTCCAACCAGCCTTCATCTTATCTAAAAGAGAAGCATTTTTTTCTTCTACTTTATCCAAAGAGGACATATCAAAAGTCTGAGGACCTATAGGAGTACCACCACCAGCTCCAGCATCAGTAGGAGTAGTAGGAGTAGCTAATCCTGGACCTCCTAACATTGATTTCATTTTATCAGCAATTCCTTGAGCTAAATCTCCAGCCTTATCTACTGCTCCTTGAACATCATCTTCTGTTATATATTCTATAGGATTTCCATTAATAGTATTATCGTAAGCAGTTTTCATATTAGAAGCTAATTCTTCTCCTAATATTTCTCCTTCATCAGCAATAACTTTCCCAATCCCTTTATAACCATCAACTACTGCATCAGCAAATTCTTCAGCTCCTTCCTTAACTCCAGCTCTATCAAGTTTTAAAGCAGATGCTATTACTTTTCCTACTGCTTTAAATTTCTTTATCCAAGTTCCTATAACTTCTTTAACTATTCCACTTAAAGCATTGAAAACAAATTTCGCTTCTGCCCAAAGATTCTTAAATACTAGAATAATTAACTCAACTCCAGCTCTAAAGAGCATAGAATTATTATAAAGGTCTATAAAAAAATTAACTAATTTAACTATTAAAGATTTTACTAAATCCCAATTTTTATAAATCATAACTCCTCCAGCAACTAAAGCAGCTATAACTAATCCTACTGGACTAAATAAAGCTCCAAAAGCTACAGTTAAACTTCCTACTATACTTAATATTGGACCAATAGCAGCAGCAACTAAACCAATTGCAACTATAATTTTTTTCGTGCTAGAATCTAAAGAAGTAAATCCACTAACTAAACTCTTAAATCCATTAACTAATTTTAAAACTACTGGCATTAAAATATTACCTATTTCTATACCAGCATTTTGTAAGTCAACAAAAGCTTGCTTAAGTTGTTGGCCAGCAGTTTGATTTAAAATCTGCATTCCATTATTAACATTCCCTTGAGAGTTATTCATCCCATCTAATACTTCTGCATAAGTATCAGCTTGAAGTCCCATAGTAGCTAAAGCTCCAGTTACTGCTTGTGAACTTCCAAACATTGAAGTCAAAGCTTCATTATTCCCTTCTAGATTTTTAAATAAGAATTGCAAAGTCCCCATAAGACTTTCATCCATCATTGATCCTAAATCATCAGTAGATAATCCTAATTGGTCTAGTATTTCTTTTTGCTTTTCACTAGGCTTTAAAAGTCCCATTATTAAAGACTTCATAGAAGTTAGAGTTCCAGAAGCATCTCCACTTAATTTAGACATAGTAGCAGAAGCAGCTCCTAATTCTTCAAAAGAAACTCCAGCAGCAGCAGCAACTGGAATAACACTTCCAAGCTTGTCCATAAACTGACCAGCATCAAATTTACCTTGCTTCAAAGTTTCGTGCAATAAATCACCAGCTTTAGCAGAAGTCATATTTTCATCACCATAAGCAGTCATTACAGAAGTAAGAGCATTAGCTATAGAATCCATTTCTCCCATTCCCATAGCAGCAGCTTTAGCAGATACATCTAAAGCAGCTAAAGCTTCTTCTCCTTTAAGGCCAGCAGAAGTTATAAAGAATAAACCATCAGCTAAATCTTTTTGAGCTATTGCAGTAGTTGAAGAAATCTGAGCAACTCCTTCAGAATATTGCTTCATCTGTTCACCAGTTGCTCCAACTAAAGTCATTATTTTAGTCATTGAACTCTCAAAATCAACAGCCATTTTTAAAGAAGCACCACCAGCTAAAGCAAGAGGAGCAGTAACAGAAGTAGACAATTTAGAGCCTACATTTTTCATCTGACTCCCAAATCTCGTTAGGCTTTTATTGACTCTTTTTATGCCCTTTTGAAAGCTTGAATCATTAAGACCTACAAATATATTTAAACTCTTTTTTCCCATTTTGGAATTATTTACTTGCTTTTTTCAATTTCATTTTTAAAGCACTTTTTAAGCTATTTAAGAAACTTTGCCTATTCTGACTAATCCATATATCAAAAATACGAGAAGTCCTATTAGAATAAAATTACTAGATAAGCTTTTTTAGTGTTTTTTTAGCATTAAACTTTCTAATCCTATTTCCTTTTTTTCTTTATTCTTATTTTTTTCTGCAAATTTTGCTGCTTTTTTAGCTGCTAAAATTCCTTGTTTTCTTCTTTTTTCTATATCTATTTCTCCTTTAGATTTTCCATCAATTGGAAGATACATTATATCAGTTGGCTTCATTGTTGATCCCTTTTTTAAATGTGGCTTTAGTATATAACAAGCCAAAGTTCTATTAAGATTCCAGCTATGAATCTGCTCATCTTCTAACCTTTCTAAATATCCTCTTTGCTTTAATTGAAATTCTCTCATTGTTAAATTCCAAAAATCTTCTGGATTAATATCCATTCTTCCATAAGCATAAGATTCAAAATCTTCCCAGCTTAACTCTTTTTCTTTTTGGGAAGAGTATCCCCTTTTGCGTTTCCCTTTTCTTCTGTATTAAATTGAGAAGAAAATATATCCATAGCTCTAGTCAATAAATCCATATCATCATCTAAAGCATCAGCTATATCTTCAATTGTCAATTTACAAGGCTGACCAGCTTTTCTCCCTCCATCATCTAAACCAGCTTTAACTAATTGAATAGAATCTTCTAAGCTCATATCATTACCTAATTTAGATAAATCATTAAGAGTTTTATTAGTAGCCTTACAAAAGAGCCTTAAAGAATTCATTCCATAACGAATAGCAAATTCTTTATTATTGATTGTTATTAATTCGTACATTTTAAATTTTTGTTGATTAGTAAAAATTGAAAGGGAGAAGGACCGAAGTCCAACCCCAATCAACAGAATTTAGGAAGTTGTAACAGTTCCAGTCATTTCAAAAGAAGCAGAAAAAGTAGAAGAATCTTCTACTCCAGAATCCATACTTAAAGAAGTAAGGTATCCAGTTCCTTGATAAAATTGGTCAGAAGCATCAGAAGTTCCAAATTTAACAGTTAAAACAGTTCTAGCCACCCAAGCAGCAAAAAGCTCTTCAAATCCGTTAGCTGCATCTAAAGCAGTCATTCCTTCACATTCTATAGTATAACTTCTTTGTCCTTCTAAAATCTCTCTGTAACCAGCTGAGTCTTTTGTAGACGCATCTCTAGTTTCCATAGAGAAAGAAATAGAAGCAGAAGTAGAATGTGTAATCGCAGTACCACCTATGAAAACTAGTAAGTCAGTACCATTAATAATTCCAGTTGTAGCCATTTTTTTCTAATTAGATATTAATATTAATTTTATTATCAGATTTTTTTACTTTTTCTTTTTGAGTAAATAATCCTTTCTTTTCAAGCTTTTCAAATAGTTCTTGGTCTATGTTAATAATCGTGCCAGAAGGAACAGTTTTTAGTCCTTTTCTTTTCCAATCTTTTTTTAATTCTATTTTCATAATAAATTTTTTAAAGTTAACCCCTTTGTTGTCTAAATTGATAATTCATATAACTAACATAAAGACCTTGCTCATCAAAATCTTCTATAAAATCTTGTCGCATATCTTGAAAAGAGCAAGATTGAAGCTTTACCTTATTACTTCCAGTTGAAGGATAATTTCCTGGAGTTACATAATCTAAAGCAGCTCTTACTTTATCTTGCCCATCTATTAAATCAGAATAATCTTTATGGAATATAGCTATTTGAACTTGTAAAACATCTAATTTAGAATCTCCATTAGCTCCTTTTGTATTAGTAGGCTCTGTATCCGTTATAGTATAAACTATAATAGGATAAGTAGTAGTATTAAATCTTGCTTTATTAGGTACAATTCTACCTCCATAAATAGCAAGAGTATCTCCAGTATTAAGTAGAGAATATATTGCTGCTCCTATGTTTCCCCAAGTTGCCATTATCCTATATTTATTCCTTGTTTATCTGCTCCCTTTTTTATCTCTGCAAAAATCTTATTATAAAGCTGATTCATAACTTGACCTCCATAAGCTGAAGCTACTTTAGGAAGTAATCCCAATCCAGGCTTCATATTTCCTCTATTAAATGGCTTAAATCCATATTCTAAATAGTAGAAATAATATCCACTTTGCTTCTTTGCCCAAGCTTCTCTATCTTTTTGATTCTGCTCCCTTTGAGCTTTATTCTGTCCCTTTTTATTTTTAAACTTAGTAGGAGGATTTACTTTTGGACCTACAAAAATAGAAGGCCTTCCATTATCATCTAACCTTCTGCTTCTAAAAAGATTGATAGATTTTTTTAATCTACCACTATCTTTAGCTTGAGTACCTATTGCATTTTTTAATCCAGTCTTTAAAGGAGCTGCTGCTTTTTTCATTCCATTAGCTATAGCAGTATTCTGTTTAGAAGTTTTAGGAAATACTTTTTCTAAACTATTTATAACATCTTTTAATGTTTTTTGATCCAAATAAAAATCTCCTTCTCTAGCCATTATATACTTCTTGATTTTTCATATTCTGCAAAGATTCTCATTCCTTCTTTTCTTCCTATTTCTTCAACTCCTCTAATCCAATATTTTTCATTTGATTGAGCTATCTGGAAATAATAGCCTGGCTTCCATAAAGTTTCATTATATCTAGCAACAAATTCAAAAGAATTTTGATTAATCATAATGCTTCCTCCTTGCTCTACAATATCTGATTTCTTAGGTATTTTTTTAACCCAAGCATTATCTAGAAAAGTAGGAGCTGATTCATTCACATCATAAGCACCAAATTCATTTTGACTTATAGCTCTACTATAAATCCCTACTAGTCTATCTAATCTTCCTATATTCATTATATAACTACTACTCTATAAGGATTCATTAAATGTTCAGCAGTTTGAGGAACATCATAAGGCTTGCCACCTCCTACTATTACATTTTGTCTATTTTCGTAAAGATGGCCAATAGTTAAAAGTATTGCTTGATAAATTGGTCTAGGCAATTCTTGAGCTACAGTAGGTCCAGCAGCTAAATCTATTTTAATAGCTGAAGGAATGCTATCAGAAGTAGAAGGAAAGCTATTATTTTCTTTTAAAAATACTCTAGTTGGAATAGAGCTAGTATCTACATTATATAAAGTATTAGATAAAACTTGAAGAGAATCATTATTATCATAATAATTTATTACAAAATTTCCAGGCTTATAAACTCCGTAAAGATATATCACTTCATTATCTGGAAATTTATCCATATGATATTCTAAAGCAGTATTAGTAGCTAAAGTAAATCCTACATAACTTTCACATATAGCTCTAGATACTGATATTAAAGTAGTTATATAAGTATCATCATTAGTAAAGCTAGAATCTATTCTTAAATGTTCTTTTGCTTCAGCTAAAGAAACTAATTCAGTAATAGAATTATTAGCTCTCTCTCTTAAAGAGCCATAATTTACCAGCTTGTGAGAATGTATAAAGTTATTAATCATATTTTTTTTTATAAAAAAAGGGAGTGAGTTTCCCCAACTCCCTTTTAAAATTAAAGACTACTATTAAAGTACAGTAGTATATTTAACGAAAGATGCACCAGAAGCTACACCAAAGTCAAAGTGATTATTCATTACTAATCTAACTTCATTATTAGTTGCTCTAGAGTAAGGATCAACCATAATGTTACTTGGGCCAAAGGTCGCAAAGAATACACGGCTAAAGTCTCCAAATAAACCATCAGCAGAAGTGATAGGAGGACCACCAGCAGTAGCAGTAGCATTAGTAAAGTAACCAGGATAGCCAGCTAATTTATCATCCATATATAAAGGACTAACATTAGCAACTTCAGAAGCAGCTTTGATATTAGAGTATAAAGCCCAGTTATTTACAAAAGCTAAATTTCCATCTAATCCGTGATTATTAGCAATAGTTTGAATTGCTTCTAACATATCAGAAGCAGCACCAGCAGCACCACCAGCAGCAGACTCAGTAAAAGTCAAAGTTCCAGCAGTTCCAACAATACAACCAGGAGCATTAGCAACATTAGCAGAAGCAAACATAGCAGCATCTATCTGAGTTGACATATTACGACCTAAGTCATTCATTACAGAAGCTTCAGCAGCTGGTCCATTTTGAGCTAAGATTACATTAGACAAGTTAGCATATCCAGTTAATCTTTTTGGAGAAAGAGTTACTTTTCCAAAGTCAGCACCACCATCAGCAGCAGCACCTACTTCTGTTTGCCAAGCTACAGTAGAGCCACCAGCAATAGGAAGAACAGTATCAGCAGCAACAGTTCCTAGATTTTGAACACCAACTCTATTCCATAAGCCAGCAGCTTGTAAAGAGTCAATATATGCTCCTACAGAAGTAGGCTGGATAGCAGAATTAGTTTGGTCAATTGCTCTCTTTTCAGTCATCCAAGATGGCATTCCAATACCTTGCATTCCTTTTCTAGCTTCTTTTTCAGCTTCTTGATGAAGTTCAGCTTCTAATCCAGTAAGGCTTCCACCATTACGAATCTCGTTAACTGCCTTAAATAAAGACCAGCTTCTTCTAGCATCAGTTTCTTCAGCAGATAAAGGAGTAGATTTTACTTTTTCTTGTTGTAATGCTTCAAACTTTGCAGCTCTTTTAGCATCAGCAGAATAGCCATCTGCTTTTAAATTCAAATCATCGAACTTAGTTTGCTCATCTGAAGTTAAATCTCTTTCCTCGCTTTTCGCAAGATTTACAAGATTTTCCATAGATTCAACAACTTCAGAACGACTCTCTAAATAAGATTTAGAATTTTTCATTTTCAGTTATTTAATTATTAATTATTGATTTTGATTTTCAATCTCAATTCAGCTAGATTTCTTTTATGAAGGTCTAGCTCTTCCTTCTTATTTTCTAGAAGTTCTTTTTCAAGATTTTCCTCTAGTTTTTCTTTTGTTCTTTTTTCTTTCCATTCTTCCATAGACCTTAGGCCAACAGTTGCTTCTTCATAAGCTGGATAGACTACTGCTGATACATCAAATAATTGAGATACTTTATTAATAGTTCTAACAACTCTTCCTTCTTTTTCTTCCCAAGAATCATCTTCAATTCTAAAAGCAAAAGAGCTTTGAGTTATATCTCCTCTTTTTAAACTTACTGCTAAATCTCTTCCAGCTTGTGTATTAGGTAAATTAACAGAATATCTTAAACCTCTTTCATCTATAGATAAAGATAAAGTATTAGCAGTAGTTCTACCATAAATATAATTAGGGTCGTGATTTAGTAAAAATCTAACATCATCTTCAGTTCTTCCATCAAAAGCATTTCTTCCAATATATTCAACAAAGCCACCTAAATCATTACTTTCAGAATCAAAGATACTAGCATAGCCTTCTACAATAGTTTCATCACCTTCAGCTCTAACTTCTAAATTTTGAATATTTAAATATCTAGTTTCTTTGTTAGATATGCTTCTTTGATAAAGTTCGACATTAGGAGAATCTTCAACCTCTTCTTCAACCACTTCTTCAACTTCATCTTCTGTAGAAATAACATCATTCATTTCTTCATCGTGACCTTTTGCAAAGTGAATTATAATTGATTCATCAGTTTCTTCAATTTTTTCAATATGCCTTTTTGATTTTTTATTTTCCATATCTTTTATATTAATAGAATTTTCTTCATTTTCTATTTCTTTTATTTTTCTTTTAGTCCAACTAAATCCAGGATCACCTCCCCACAATCCCCAAGCAATTCTTCCAGCACTAGGATAACCATCTTCTCCAGGCCTAAATCCTTCTGCTTCTTTGTCAATTTCGTGCCTACTAAAATAAGAGAACATTCTCTTTATAGTATCAATAGAAAGATTAACTCTATTCTTTAAATCTCTTGCTCTTGCAACTCCTATATCTGTTCCCCCTCTTCCGAACTCTGCTCTCCATTCTAAAGCTTGTTCAGCTTCATTAGCCATTTCTTGAGTAGGCTTAGTATTTATATCCCTACTATTCACTATCTAAATTAATATTATTTAGTGGCTGGAAATTTAATGGAACAAGATGCTCATCCCCATTTTCTATAGGATTCATATCTTCAAATCTTCTAACTTCATTAATAGAGAATACTCCAGTTTGAAGCATCTCTCTATAGAAGTTTGCTCTAGCTTGTGAATCTCCTCTTAGTAAACCTTCGACTGACATCTTTGTATAGTAAGTCCCTCTTTCAGATTCTCGAAATAATTTGCGATTCAACTCACTTTCTATATTAACTAGATAAGGTCTTAATGTAGTTCTAACAAATTCAATAGATAATTGCTCCATTGAATTGTAACTAGCTTTTGATAAATCTCCTATAAGATGAGGAGGAACACGAAAGATTCTAGCAATTTCTTGAACTTGAAAAAGTCTAGAATCTAATAATTGTCTATCTGAAGCTGGAATAGAAATAGCTTTAAAATCTAAACCCTCTTCTAAAATTGCAGTCCTATTCGAATTATAAGGACCACTATAATTATTATTCCAACTAGCTTTTAATCTTGAAGCTGCTTCTTCACTTAATTTTCCTGGATGCTTTAATACTCCAGCTACTTGAGTAGAATTTCCAAAGTAAGAAGTTGCAGTAACATTAGCTCCAAGAGATAATCCTATAGTATCCGCGTGAACTCTTAAAACTGATTTTCCTTTAATACCATCATAACCCATTCCAACAAAGTGAAGCATATCATATTGAGGAATCGGAGAATCATATTCTTCTACATTATAATAAATAACATCATCAACCTTAACCGGGTTAACATCTTCTGGATTTAAATAACATAATTCTATAGGCCTTAAAGAAGAATCTCTTTTAATTAGAAAATAACTATTTCCGTGAATAAGAAGATTATTCATTAGACATTCTCTCCAAATAAAAGAGGTCATATATGAATTAGGCTCATAAGCTAAAAGAGAATATATTGGAGAAGATTTATCTACTCCTCTATTTCCATTTTCATCTTCTTTAAATACTCCAATTGGTAAACTAGCAACTGCTTCAGAAATAACCCTAACACAAGCCCAGACTGCTGAGAAATTTAAAGCAGAATTTTCATCTACTGCTACACCAGAATTAGCTTGAATTCCATAGCTTGACTGCATAACAGTTGAAGAATTATGGCTTCGCTTTTCTAATTTGAAGAAATCTAATAATCCCATAGGTTATCTTTATTTTACAAATATAATATAAGTAGGTATAAAGTTAAAAGCAAATTATAAGAAAGTTAATCCTCTATCATTATAAGAAGAATCATCTTCAAAATCTGCATTCATACTAGCACCAATTGCCATTATTAAAGCTACTACTCCATCAATCTTCTCAGTAGATTTTGATTTATCTGGCTTAATATTATCTGAAGCATCTACTTTCATTCTTAAATTACTTACCATCCATCTTAAAATAGGATTCCCTCCGTGATTAAGTTCTTTGTTTAAAACAATTTTTTCTAAGTGTTTTGTTGGCTGGCTCATAGATAAAAATCCTTGCCCATAAGGATTCATAGGAATTCCTTCATTAACACACGAAATCACTAATTGGCTGGCATTCCATCTATCATAATTTACGCATTTTAAATCTACTATTTCTGCAATCTCCATTATCTTAGCTTGAACAAAATCATAATCTGTTACATCTCCTGGAGTAAGTTCCATAAAGCCATCAGAAGCCCAGCCCATATAATCAACTCCATCTCTTCTACTTCTAATAAAAGCATTCTCTTTAGGAGTAAAGAAATAAGGGACAACAGTATATTTATCATCCTCTACAAATAATAAAACCAAAGCAGTAACATCTCGAATAGATGCTAAATCCAATCCAGCATAACAAGGAACATTTTTAAAATCATTAATATTAACTGGTCCAATATTGCACTTCATCCAATCCTTATCACTTATCCACTTTTGCTCTGAACTCATCCATTGATTAAGATGCAGCATTCTGAAGCTGGCTTCTGCTGAAGGCATTCTTTGAGCCTTCTCACATTCATTTCTTAAATAATCTATTTTAACTATTCCACTATCTAATCCAGGATTAGCTTTTCTCCAAGATTCTTCAGTAGTCCAATCATCTTCTAAAGGAGTAGCAAATTCACAAAAATAAAAAGTTGGATCATCTATTATTCCAGCCAATACTTTTTCTCCATATTCTCTAACTCGATAGCAAATAGAATTCTTATTATATCCAGCAGTAGTAATAGCAATAGTCAAAGGAGCTAATCTTGAAGCTACAGAAGTAGTTAAAGCATTCCATAAAGAATCATCTCGCTGGACAAAAAATTCATCCATACAAATGAAGCTTGCGTTATAACCAAAGGAAGTAGCAGCATCTGAAGAAATAGTTTTTAAGAAGCTTGAACTCTTTTCGTGTGTTATTGAATTTCTATAAACCTTTAAATTTGAGCTAAGATTTTTATCCATCTTAACCATTGAAGAAGCTTGAGAAAAAACTATGTTTGCTTGTTGTCTATCTCCAGCTGCTAAGTAGCATTCAGCAGAAGGCTCTTTATCTCCAAATAACATATAGAGACTGAGAGCAGATATAAGAGTAGATTTACCATTCTTTCTAGGAAAGGATAAGTAAGCAGTCCTAAATCTTCTAGTATTATTTACCCTATTCTTCCATCCAAAAATATCTCTTACTATTTTCTTTTGCCAAGATTCAAGAATAAAATTCTTACCCCCATATTCTCCTTTAGAATGCTTAACAAAATTCTCAATAAAATAAACTACTCTATCAGCTGCCTTATCATCAAAGTAAAAAGTCTTGTCCTCTTTAAGTTTCATATGAGCCTTAGTTGAGATTGATGTTGTTTTATTCTTTTTAAAGCATTATTATAATACTCCTTATCTAATTCATATCCTTCTAAGTCATAGCCTAGATTATGACAAGCGATAGCAATACTTCCAGAGCCTAAATGTGTGTCAAGTATCTTATCTCCTTCATTAGCGTAGTTCATTAAAAGCCATTCATATAGCTTTACTGGTTTTTGTGTTGGGTGTATTCTATCTTTTCCCCCTCTTAAATTATCAAAAGCACTCACTTTAATATGTCGGCTTTGAACTCCTTTACTGCTATAAGCAAATTCCCCATCAGAGAAATTATTATCGTCACCGTTGTTTTTGTTCCAATATATCCAGCCTTTTCCGTTTGGCATATATTCACTCATATAGTTAGCTCCCCAAATTATTTGGTTTTTTGATATTCTAAACAATTCTTTAAAATATTTTTTGTTAGGTATTTCATTATCCCATTTGGTATTGTGGTATCTTTCATCTTTATAAAGAGAAGTGTACGAATTAGGTCTATCTGGCTTAGTTCTTTTTTTACTGTTATCCATCCCTATTCCATAAGGTGGGTCAACTATTGCTAAGTCAAACTCATTGTCTTGCATTTTTTTTAAAGCCTCTAAACAATCTTTGTTATATATATTTATCATTTTAAAATAGTATAGTTTGTGCTTGGTGTTGCTTAATACGTTTCATAGCTTTATCAAAATAATCTTCATCTATTTCATAGCCAGTTAAATCATATCCTAAATTATGACAAGCTAAAGCTATTGATCCACTACCTAAGTGAGTATCTAAAATCTTATCCCCCTCTTTTGCGTAATTCATTAGTAGCCATTCGTATAGCTTGACTGGTTTTTGTGAGATGTGTATTCTGTTAGATTGGTTGCTATTTATTTTAACGTACATAGTATGCGAGTTAAAGCTTGTCCAAGCAAGTTCCATTTGGCTCATTGATGGTATGTAAGTCATTTTATCCCAACAAATAAAACACCTTGTACTCTTTAAATTGTCTATCATATAATTACCTCCCCAAATTATTTGGTTTTTACTTACCCTAAGTAATTCTTTAAAATATTCTTTTGTAGGAGGTGAATTATCCCATTTTAAATTTCCTTTTCTTTTTAATCTTCTAAAATTATTATTTTTTGATTTAGTTACTGTTTTTCTGTTATCACTACCGCCATTTATCCCATAAGGAGGATCAACTATTGCTAAGTCAAATTGTTTATCTGACATTTCTTTCATAGCCTCTAAGCAGTCTTTGTTGTATATGTTAATCATTAGTCAAAGAAATTAAAATCGTCTGTTCTTTCTTGCTCTTGTTCTGGCATTGATAAACTAGCTCGACTGCTTGGAGTAAATCCAAATTGAACTGCTAATTTAATTGCTCTATCTAAACAATCTCTAGCAATCTTTACTTCTGGCTTTAATTTTGTAGCTCTTAATTTACCATCTTTATCATAAGTCCTTTCAACTTGGCCACCCTTTAAAGCTTCAACCATTTCAAAATATGTTCCCATCTCTCTGCAATAACTAGCAAGCATTCCTAAATCTACAGAATGTAGCATAGATAAATTAGCTAATTCATTAGTTACTTTATGCCATTCAGAAACTCCAAAATCATTTAAAAATAAAGGAGCATTAGGCATAGAAACTACATTAGAAACAGTCATTTCATTATCCAGCTCTCTATCTTTTCTATCAGTTCCTTGAGCTTTTTTAATAGCAGTTGGAATTTTTTTTCTTCCTTTCATTTTATTTTTTTAGATTGGCCAAACAACTATAATATTTTCATCCATAAACTTAAACTAGTTTTAGTTTATTAGTGAATAATTTCCCCAGTTAAAAATATCCAATTTTGACATTTTGTACGTGAACT